>JAABUU010000427.1_pt1 | contig 95990 bp, 95 predicted proteins | sample 5559301 | NCBI WGS metagenome assembly JAABUU01 (sample SAMN10711884, study PRJNA513360) | rock metagenome | isolation source: Antarctica rocks | place: Antarctica: Victoria Land, Richard Nunatak white | reverse complement strand
AAAAGGGGGTTCAAACGACAGTGACGACAAGTAACGACAGCCTACCATCTATATGAACTCGAGAATACGGCCAGTCATTATTGCTGAGTAGGAAGGGGTCGAGCTACATAGTATACTTACCCCCCCCCTATGGGTATACGTATTATCGATGAGGGGTAAAATAACGTTCACGGGGAAGAAGACTCCATAAGTGTGATGCAACATACTGTACAGCATAGCCGCGGCATACATGCATGCGATTACCTAGCCCGCCTTTTTTCCTTCTTCATGCGCACCGTTGTGCCGGTGGACTATAATTGATATGATACTTAAATACTGAACAGATGGATAGTGCGTAGACTTGTTATTTTATTTTGATATAGGTTTTCGATGGATGATGAACAGGAGAGATTTCTATCATTTCTATAGTGTACGATTCTCATATATTTGTGGTCCGCTGGTAACAGACCCACACGGAAGCAGTGATGACCTTGCACCAGGACAGGCGGGAAAGGAAATGAGTCAGTCCCATGATGCACATGCGGGCGGGAACCGCTTGACCAAAAGTGTATCAAGAGGCCATGATGGCGCCAATGAGCAGATGGCCACAGTAGGTAAACCAAGTCGGTGGCGTTGTGAAAGGTGTTGGGCGATGGTTTCATCATCATTAGCCTACTTCCTAGCCTGGAACTTCTCCTTCAATTTTGCCGCCGCCTGCTCGCCCAGGTGCGTAATGCTGTTCGAATTCACCACCTCCAGCACCGTGAATTCCGCCCCCACCTTCTGCCGGAACCAGTTGCGCAGCTCGATACTGACGAGCGAGTCGACCCCCAGGCTCACCAGCGGCACGTCCAAAGAGGGTTCCTCGTCGCTGCGCATGATGAACCCGAACAGCGTGGTACCTGTCTCCTTGGCTAGGAAGGTGATCGAGTCAGGGAGATCCAGGAGTGCTGGGTTTTTGCTCGCGTCGCGGAGGAATTGCTTGAGGCCTTCCTCGTTGCCGAAGGAGGCGGAGGTCCCGGCGCCAAGCGACTCGAGGTTGCGGTATACGGCCATACGAGGGTCTTTCTTCCAGATGGTACGGTTGTTCGGTGCCGAGAGCGGGAGGGTGGAGCGGACCCCGATGGCGACTTGGCTTGGGTTGACGTAACTGGTTGTGTTCGTTGGGGAAGAAGTGGCAGCTGCAGATGAGGATGGCCGAAGAAGTTGGGGCGGGTTCGAGCGATCGATCATGAGTTGGAGCGAGTCAAGGAGATCTTGCTCATGAAGCGTGTGTAGGGAGGTGGCCCGAAGTGCTTCGAGGATGCTGCTGTTCTGACTCAGGTATCCTACATCCTCCATGGCGCCGATGTCAAGGACTGATGCCGGAAGGCCAAGTGAGTGGCGGTATTGTACGAACGCGTCGAGGAAGGTGTTGCCACTTGCATAGTTTGCCTGGCCCCATTGCCCACCTATTCCGGAGACGGAGCTGAAGAGGAAGAAGAAATCGAGCGGTTGCTTCTGCGCGAGTAGTGCTTCGTGCAGATTCCATGTACCCTGTACCTTTGGCAGAAGAGCATTTTGCCATTGTTCGAAGGTCATCTCACCCAACGCAGCGTCCTAGAGAGAAAGTCCAGGTCAGAAGTGTATTGAAAAGCTGCAAAAAGGTATTACTCACACTGAGTACCATGGAAGCTTGAAGTACTCCTGCGATAGGTTTTGCAGCAGAAGACACGACACTTTTGACGTCTGAAAGGTTAGAAACGCTACCAGAAAATGTCTGGACTGAACATCCACGGGCCGCTAGTTCCTTTATGTAAGGGTCCTCACTGGTCACAGTGCCGGCAGACCGTGAAAAAAAGATTAGATGTCTTGCGCCTTTCTCGACCATTCATGACGCGATAGACCGACCCAGGCCGCCGAGACCTCCGATGGACAGATACGACACATCGGGACGAAGGACTAGATCTCTTGAATGTGTCGTTGCCTCCAGCTCCATAGGGTCTTCGGGGAAGGTGACGACGATTTTTCCGATGTGTGAACCTTTTTGCATGTAACGCATAGCGTCCTCGACATGAGCGGCGTCGAAATATTTGACGGGCGCGATAGGCTTGATGTGGCCCTGCTCGTAAAATAACATTGCCCGACGAAGAAGGCTAGCGACTGTTAGCAACACACATCAGAGCGATAGCGAGGGAGTAGCTTACTCATGGATAGCATCGGGCCGATAGAAGCAGATCTGAGACAGATCAAGACCGACAAATGTTCTGTTGTTCTCGAATAGGTTCATTGCCAGCATTCCGTTTCCAACGAAGTCTCGCTTGCCAATTTCGACCATGATTCCAAAATCAGCAACACACTTCCAGGATGAATGTAGTAATTCACCGGAAAGCGAATTAAGGACCACGTTTACTCCTTTGCCTCCGGTTTCCCTAAGCACATCTGGCAAGAAGCTTGTGTCTCGCGAATTAAAAATGCGGTCTCGGGGTATAGTAAACGTTTGCATGAGAAAGTCAACCTTTTCTTGGTTTCCCACAGTACAGAAGATCTGCAAGAAGCGGCATTAGTAGTTTTTCAAGGGAATATTGCAGTAGCTTACCTCAGCTCCTATCATTTTGGCTATTTGAATAGCAGCTATGCCAACGCCACCGCAAGCAGAGTGAATGAGTACAGTCTGGGTAAGTTTTCAGCAAGCATGATATCTCTACAATCAACATGTGACTTACCTGGCCTTTGGACAGCTTCGCCAAGTCCATTAAGCCGGCGATGACCGTACCGTAAACGAGAGGAATCGTAGCTGCTTCTTCGAAGCTGAGGCTGTCTGGCATCTTTGCACAAAAGAGTTCACTCATGGACCAGGTGGTCGAAAAAGATCCATCGGTACAGCAGAGGACTCGGTCGCCCACTTTGAGATGCTTGACCTCAGGCCCAACCTTTCTGACCTGCAGTTCTGGTGTCAGCATCTCATTTCCAAGATATAAGACTTTCAAGCCTTATCATGTGATATTTAAGAAGCATTTGGACCTGAAAAGAGATTGCTCGGGAAGCACTCACAATTCCACAACTCTCACATCCGAGTCCGCGACCCACCAGTTCTATAATTCCCATCGACATCAAGACGTCCTTTGATAAAAGTTAGCTACCTGGTATATACACGCATACTTACACAGAGCAATGGCATACTGACCTTGAAATTGAGTCCGACTGCCCTGGTTTCTATTTCCACAAATTCGCCTTTCAGATCTGCAGGCTCGTCTTGTTTCCAAGCAAGTGTGGTCAAGATGCCCGGCCTACCAATCTCTAATCTCCTAGGATAGGAGTCGTGCTTCACGGACAAGAGCTCGTTCAATACTGAGACCCAATGGTATCTGCCAATCTGGACCCTTCCATCTGAGAGGGCATATTCGAGGACGGGATCATTGTCTGAATCCCGAACGCGGTGCTGGAACTCGTGTAGGACATCAGCAGTGGCTCTCCATGCAACTGCATCATCGAAACTTTCCAGCTCGAGCGTTGCAAAATCCATCAGGAGCTCCGTGCGAATTGTTCGAGCCATGCCGAGTATCAAAGAGTAATTGGGGTCGTGGCAACCGTTCTGAGCTGCTCCGGTCACCCAAAGTACCCCGGCATCCTGGATACGAGAGACAAAGCTCTTGAAGGCGCTGAAATCCTTCTCTGTGGCAGAGTAGAGAAAAGGTGCTTCAATGTCGAGGAGTGAAACGATATCTTGTCCGGGTTTGGGATTCTGATCCAACGTACAGAAATCTAGCTCATAAAGTCTTTCGCGAAGCTGCTGAATGATCCCTCCGGAATGCTGCGTCGACTCGCCTCTGAACAATATGGTGACCCGTTTTGAAATTTCTTTACGGGCTGACATGGCAATGATGTTATTAAGAAGATGTCCATCATATGCAACTGCATCGATTCCACCAAAGCCGGCGCTTTTGAGCTCCTTGTTCCATCTCTCAGGATTGACATATGGCTCTATTGGTCGGTCATCCTCCTCACCGAGCCACCAACCAGGGAGAACGCCCATCACATAGTTGATCCACTTCGTCGAAGGGTCTAATTCCTGGAGGAAGAGGCGACCACGGGGATGGAGGAGCTTCTGCACATTCGACAAGGTTTCACTGAGCTTTGGGGTGGCGTGGAGGACATTCGTGGCCACGATTAGATCGAAGGACTCGGCTTCGAAACCCTGCTGGATTGGGTCCTGTGAAACGTCCAAAACAGCGTACTCAAGTCCTTGAACAGCTTTGAAACGCTCTTTTGCTGCCACAAAGAATCCGGCGGAGACATCGGTGTATGTATAAGAGCCGTACATCCTTTCCCCATAAGTGGATTGGAGATGCGGTATAATAGTACTGGTTGTGCCGCCTGTACCAGCTCCGATCTCGAGGATCTTCATATCGGGTTTGTAGTGACCTAGAAGTTCGAAGAATTCTGAGTTATCCCACAACTGCATGAAGTCGTATACCTTCGTTAGTATATCGTCTTCCATTAGTAAATCCAGCGGATTTGTGTTGCCGAGAAAGATTTCCGTGGAGAGCTTCATGATTCGGTGGATTGCGGTCGCGACAGCTGCGGCCTCTGTATCCAGCGATTGGGCAAGGAGCTGTTCAATTAGCTTTGCTCTCTGCGTATCATCCAATTCTGATATCAATGCGCAATCATGGATTGTTGGATATTGACCCTCAACAGCCAGCTCTCGTCTTGTGTCAAGCCATGCGCGAAACTTCTCAAGATGTGGATGAGCAGTTTGCACATTCTGCAATCGGAAATTCGACTCGAGCATACAAGCCAAGGCAAGTCTTTCCACCAGAAGGTGGGACTTCGTAATGTCCTTGGCTGGTCGCATGAGTTGTGTCGCGTCTAGTAGGTTTACGTCACTTTTCCACTCCAGCTCAACAGCGGCATGGGGGTCCTCATTCTGGCCCTCATTGTTGTCACCAAGGGGAGTCATTCGAAGGCCTTTCAAATCGATCACGATTTCACCAGCAGAGACGCCCACAAGGTTCCCTGAGAGGGTTCCTTTGGAGGAAGACTCTGCCTCCGCGTGAATCGCAATACTCTCCTTTGTAGGTTTAATGTAGAGCTCTTCGATATGTGTGGGAATTGACAACTTGGTGAATAGGCGGCCGACTCCATTGAAGGCTGCGCAACTAAACAGTTGGAAAGAGCTGTCGATAGTGGCTGGATGGAGCGGATATGGAGATTCCTTCCCTCCAAGGCTGTCATTCAATGTGGCCACGGCTTTTCGTTCTGACACATGTGCGCTGATATCTGATAGACCGCGGAATTTAGGACCGTAATTGAGGCCAAATCTCGCCATGACACGATACCAAGTACTCGACGGAACCTGGCGCTGAAGAGGCTCTATAGTGGGTACTGGCATCTTGAATTCAGCTCCTCCTCTCACTTGGCCAACACAATGTTTAGCCCATGTTGTACCGTTCAGCGAGGCAATCGAGAATTCGTACCATTCGGAATCGAGCGTAGTAGTAAGGCGAGCCCTGCGGAGATGTGTTTGGACTTCAACGGATTTGCCTTCATTCATTATAAGCGCCGATATGAAGTCGACATTTCTGACAGTATAATCGTCTGAGTTGGTGAGTTGTCTAATGGCCTCACCGATCATAGCAATGTAGCCAGCCGCTGGAAGTAAGATATCATGAGCAATTTCGTGGTCTTGAATCCAAGGAACGTTATCAAGACGTAACATGTTCCTCCAAGTCGGATCGACCTCAGAGGTTTCGGCCAGCCGAGCACCTAGGATTTCATGATGAGGAAACTTCCGCTGCCGCCACTCCTTCGATAGACGGCTCTCGTACCAATATTGACCGTCGTAATTCCACGGATAAGTCGGGAGATCGGTAAGGAACTCGCCAGAGGGGTTGATGGAATCAAAGTTGACATCAACATTGCTGATCCACAGTTCTCCAGCGGTCTTCAGCAAAGCCATCAGCGCGTCTTCGTTCCGGACCAACGTAGAAATGTAGTGCGCGTCCTTGGCCTCCTTCCTTATTATCTGCCTGATTGGCCCTGCAAGAGCCGAGTGAGGTCCGATTTCTAAGATGGCCAGCGGTTGTGAAAAGGTTTCGATTATAGCGCTGACAGCAGGGAGGAAAAGAACAGGAGAGGTCAGATTCTGTACCCAGTAGGAAGTTGAGATAATTTCGCCATTCCTCAACAGCCCTCCTGTAACAGACGAATAAAATGGTACAGTTGGCTCTTTTGCGTGAATGACTTTGCCCAGAAGTCTTTGATATTTGGACTCGACCGTTTTCATGTGATCTACACATTTTGAAAATTAGTTGCTGTTTTGAAAGCGACAAGGAGAAGATTGGACGTGCTATAAAGCATCTGGGTGCTTACGAGAGTGATAAGCGCATTCGACGTGCAGGGCCCGAACGAGCACTTCGGGCTGGTCGTTTTGAATGCTCCCCATAATTTGCTCGAGAGTGTCAATATCACCTGTCAGTGTGGTACTGTTCGGGCTGTTTTCGCAGCCGATGATGACGCCGGTGCGAAGATACGGTGTGACTTGATCGCGACCAAGACCGATAGCAGCCATTCCACCTCGGTGAATCTTTCCGAGACCCAAAGTTGCCAGTCCACGATAGTAAGCAATAAGAATGGCTTCTTCTGCTGTGAGAACGCCGCTTGCGTATGCAGCGGCGATTTCTCCCGAAGAATGACCGACAACACCTGCCGGCTTGATTTTCCATTTCGTTAAGAGATCTACCAAAGCAACTTGTATTGCAGTACAGCAGGGCTGAGAAAACTCAGCTCCTGAGAGGCGGCTCCGTGATTTTGGTTTGAGAATCTCATCTGCGTGGGTTAGTCAACAGTAGGCTAGGCCCGGGCTATTGCGAAGCTCCTACCTCGTAAGCTCCATGGTGGGCTTTCCGGCAGTGACGAAAGTACCTTGTCCAACCCGCTGATAGAGTCACTAAACGAAAGCTCTTTCAAAATGAGCTCTCTACCCATTCGCGCCCATTGGGCGCCCTGTCCCGTGAAAGTGAAAATCAGATTTGGAATATCTGCAGTTTTGTTTATGCGCGACGGTTCCAAAGGATTGTCTTCCGATGCGATACAGAATGCACGATGTGAGAGTGGTTGGCGTTTGGTGCTGAGGGAGTAGCTCATGTCATTTAGCGAGTCGGTATGAGAGCTTAGATACGATGCGTGGTTGTCCACCGAACGGCGTAGAGACTCAGGGTGTTTCGCGGAGAAGACGAGAAGATTGGGTCTTTCCTGGCTTACATCAACCGGTGGAGTAGTTCGATCGAAACCATGAGCAGCTGCAGACTCAAGTAACACCTACACATTGCTTTAGAACTGTCGCAGGCTACCATTGGAAACTGACTCACGTGTGCATTGGCTCCACCAATACCGAATGAGTTCACCCCTACTCTTTCAGCTCGATCTGCGGGCCATGGCGTAGCGTTGACGGGGACTTTCAATTTTGCTTGCTCCCAAGGGACTATCGAACAGAGATTAGCTTTCGAAAGCGAACAATAGGTCTGCTTTCAACTGACTCTGAGGGTTAGCCTTCTTGAAATTTATATTAGGAGGAATTGTTTTGTGTTCTAGGGCCAAAACCATCTTAATGACACTAGAAATCCCCGATGCACCTTCAGAATGACCGAGGTTCGGTTTGACCTAGCTAATCAGCCTCTGTAGCATTTTTCACAGATTGGAGGACAATACCGAGCCAATGTAGATACCATGCTCGCCGAAAACGTTAGCGACAGCCTTTGTCTCAATAGGGTCTCCGATCTAAGTATTACGTTATTAGCATTTTTGCATGAGAAGATAGAGATTTATTCGTGTATAGAACGTATTCCGCGTACCTTAGTACCAGTGCCATGACACTCGATCATAGCCGTCTTTGAGAGATCATGAATACCTGCAAGTTGATGGCCTCTGCGGATCAGAGCCTCATGGGCTTCCGTGCTTGGGCTTGTAAGACCCACTGTCTTCCCATCATTATTAATGCAAGTCGATCTGATCACAGCGCGAATGGGATCTCCATCGCGTACAGCGTCGCTCAACTTCTTAATGTATAGGGCAGAAACTGCTTCACCCCGAGCATAGCCGTCGGCATTAGCATCGAACGACTTGCATGACCCAGTTGGGGATATGACACCCTGCTCAGTCATTGCTATTGTCATGCGTGGTGTCAAGATGATGTTGGTACCGGCGACAATGGCTGATCTGCAATCCCCATTATACAAAGCTTGACACGCGTCATGAAGACCCGTTAACGAGGAGGAACAAGCGGTCCGAATGGTCATACTAAAACATACTGTCAGCTCAGTTTCATTAAGCCATCGGCTTCTTGGCGTACCTCGGCCCCTTAAAATCAAATTCATAAGACACTCGGTTCGCGATAACATAGTCACCGTAACCTGTTAGGCGATACATGTGGCTATTTGTTATGTCTTTCGAATCCATATCAAGCCAGTCTTCTCCAAAGGTACCTACGTAGCAGCCGATGTTCTTCCCCCGCCAATCCTTTGCCCCGGCGTTCTCCAGACACTCGTGTACGACCTCCAAGAGCAATCTTTGCTGCGGATCCATAAGCTCGGCTTCTTGCTTGGTCATTGACCAGAAAAAGGCATCTATATGAGCCAGATCTAGATCCTCCAAGAAGTACCCATACTGCGTGCCGACATGGCCCGGTTTACCTGGACCGTAGAAGGCATCGATATTGTAGCGATCGGATGGCACACCGCATTGGCCATTCCTTTTATTGACGAGGAGATCCCAGAAACCTTCGGCATCATGAATACCGCCGGGAAGTCGCATGGCCATGCCAACAATTGCCACCGGCTCGACAACATGATTGGACCCACCACTGGAGAGCCCACCAGGCCCGTCGGTACCATTCGAGTACCCATTCACGTCATGTAATCCCTCACCATGTCCGTTCGTAGTCAAGTTCGTGTGGGCGTTAATACCATTGGAAGAAGCATTGGAGAAGCCGTTGGTATGGCCGTTGGGCTCTTCGCTCATGAATGGAGACATACTGGGAAGGGGGCTTGGCAGCGAGTGGGAGAAAGGCGGGGCAATTCAATGATTGTTGAAGAACAAGAGAATATACTGTGGTAGGGTAAAGGAAGTTAGAAAGAGAGGGGGTTGCAAGCTAAAACGTATGAGGTTCAAAGGCACAGAGAATTCCAAGGGCATTTGATGTAATGCTGCCTGGAAGCATAAAGACACGATGGCGAGTATAGTCATTGTAGTCTGCAGCAGCGTAGCTGAAATGAAAGCACAAACCCGACTAACCCGACTAAACTGAATCAAGGAATTATGGAGATGTAAAAGTTTGAAGTTTGGAAGATTGGAGGATTGGAGGTTGGAGGGTTGGAGGATGGAACAATGGGCAGATGTCGCAATACAAGAGGCGATTCTCATGTAAGAGGGTGGTTGAGCTCTTATCTAGACCCGACTGTGAGTATCTTACCGTAAGATGTGTCTTACGAGTAGTAAGACAGGATGTTGCTGACTTCAATCAACCTCGAATTCCGACTCCTGACTTCCGAGAAAATAGCGAACTCCCTCACGGCTCAGTCTTGGCAGGGCTGGCGCCCGGAGCTTTTAGTTTCGGTATTCCGGGGTTAAGTGTTGGAGTTTTTTGGGGGCTTTAGACAATAAGACCTATTTCACGAGCCAGGCAAGTTGTGATAGAAATTTACTATATAGAAATCGTAGAAGTGAACCGCTAAAGGGAGTTCGCAAGGGGGGGCCTAGTGAGATTTAGCAGGTATGGTATGTACAATATGCACGGTACCGTATGGTATTCAGATTTCGGTATTTAATCATCCCTTGCACACCACGAATCTTTATTTTTACACCACCACGACAGGAAAGAGACGGGAAGGAGCACTCCAAAAACGTGCTTATAGGATTTACTACGCTATCAGCCCCACCCGCTGCAAACAGCGGAAGATTTGCCACGTGCTGAAAGGCATGCTTTGAAGTGTACCTGCAGTCAGGTCTGGGTTCGACGTTGCATCCGTTTAGAAGTGAAGTCGGTCTGTGGATCCTGCTACGATCTAGACCTCCAATTCTTCTTCTATCCACCCACTGTCATACTTTGCTTATCCATGATCGGCAATCTACCATGTCTATTATCCGTACCCTAGTGCTCAGTCAAGTCTATGCTCGTGTTCGAGAAAAGCACAATGCAATAGGGCCACTTATCCGTCTGGGTCTTCTCCACTAATTCTTCTTTTTCACCTGTCCCAGAACTTGTGTCGGTATCAACTACCTGGTTCTGTAAATAAGCACTTCCCTTTCCAAGCACTCTTCTTCTCATTTCACTCCACATTTGATCATCATTCTACAATGGCAGCAACTAGGGTCTCGACCGCCAATGTCGATATCGCTCCTCAGCCCAGATTCGAGCCTCTCGATTCCTATCGAGTACCGCTGGTAGGGCCGAAGATGGCTATCAAGAACGATTACGTTATAGATGCACACGAGGTTGTATCTCTTGCACCCGTTTCCGGCACCAGCACGCCTTTCAAGGAGACTCCAGGTCTCTATATTACCGGCTTAGGGTCTCAATACCCGCCTTTCCTATTCCGACCTGAAAACTTGGAAGGTTTTATCAAGAAGTGGTACGACCTTGAAACTTCAGGGTAAGTAAAGCATCGGACAAATAGGACGCACAAGTACGGACTGACATTGACCGTGAATCAGGATCAAGAAGCTCCTAACCATCAACGAATCCACTTTGATCAAGCATCGATCAACCATCAAAGCGTATGAGGATCCCTTCTGGAGCCGCTCAACGGCACCGTCAATTTCCGAGCTGGACAGAATATTCCGTAAGGCAGGCGTCGATTTGGCCGTCCAAGCATGCAAGAAAGCTATGCGTGAGTCTGGCTACGCACCTAGCGATATCACCCACATCGTGGCAGTAACTTGCACCAACGCCGGCAATCCCGGCTTCGACCTCCTGGTGGCCCAGAAACTCGGGTTGAGGCCAGAAACCGACAGAACACTACTGCACGGCGTTGGGTGTGCCGGTGGACTCTCGGCGATGCGTGCTGCAGCGTCTATGGCTCAATCGGCCTCGATGCGCGGCCGGGCGGCAAGAGTCTTGGTATTCGCATGCGAGATCTGCAGCATCAATGTTCGATGTGATCTCGAAGAAGTCGTGGAGCACCCCGAAGAGACCAAGATTTCGCCCGTTCTCTTCTCCGACGGCGCAGCATCTTTTGTTCTTAGCAACGAGCTCACAAGAGGAGCCAAGAACGCAGCAATCTACTCCTTGATCAATTGGGAGACTGCGACCATGCCCGGCACGGCCAAAGAATTGGAGTTCATGGCCGATCCCTTCGGATTCAGAGCCACCTTGACAAAGGAGGTCCCGAACTTGGCCCTCAAAGCCATAACGCCCATGTTCGAACAATTGAAGCCTTTTCTCCCATCTGACAGCAATCTTGCCACCAGCGGTAAACCGGTCGAAGCGAAAGACTTCGATTGGGCATTACATCCCGGCGGCATTGCAATCTTGAACGGTGTCCAGAACAAAATGGAACTCCATGACGAGCAGCTGCGCGCGTCGTTTGATGTTTACAAAAATCATGGTAATTCGTCGAGCCCTACCGTGTTGGTCGTGCTCGATCAGTTGCGTAAGATGGGCGAAGGGAGAGAGAATGTAATGGCTTGCAGCTTTGGACCGGGTATGACGATAGAAATGGCCATGTTGAAGCGTTGCGTTCGTGATGACGATGAATAATCAGGTTCTATGTCCCTGGTTTCGAGTTATTGGATCTCATGACAGCCTTATTGTTACATCTCTGTCTCGCAGCAAACGGAATTTTTCAGAATGGATGCTGTACGGGTGTACTCCGGATCATTGAGCATTAGGATGATAAATTTTTACATTCACTCATTTTAGCTAGAAACAAATCGTATATAACGGAGTTCCAAGCGACCAAATATCGAATCGGCCTCGATTCAGGATATTTATGTCATCATCGCTGCGTCTTCATGAAGCAATCTCTTACCTTCACACAACACATTGCCACCAACACCCACCGGCCTTTTTGCTCAATCTTTTTTGCCCAAAAACCTGGAAGTAAGTGCAATATAACTGCCGCAGTATGGTCTTAATTATAGTAGTGGTAGAAGATGTGGGGGTTACAGCTCGGCTGGGGGTCGATTTTTAGTGGGCTGGGGTCGGGATCTTAGCGTTCGCACTTGAATCGTTTATATACTGAGCACATGCTAAGCCTATACATTAACCTCATTTGGGGTAAGGATTTTCTTCCCCAAACCCCGATGAACTTCCAACCCCCTCCCACTAAAATTCGACCCCAGCCGAGCGGACGAGGCTCATTGTCGGGTTTCAGCTCGCCGGGGGGTTGGAAAAGTTGAGCTGGGGCCGGAACCAAAACAAAAAGTTCCGACCCCGGCTCAACTTTTCCAACCCCCCGGCCAGCTGTACGCGCCCGGCGGCAATAGATCAGCGCTAGAATAGTGCACGACAACGCAGAAGAAATCACATGATCGCTTATTTGTTTCCGGAAACTTTGATCGAAGACGCGCAGCACTAGATCAAGCAAAAACTTAGAACCAGGATTCTGTGCAATTCGACAGAAGACCATTTTTGATTTCTTCATCTACCAAGATCATAATGATTGACACTACGTGGAATCCAGTCTCTCACCACCTGCACAGCTGTCGCATGAATTCAATCCAAGGCTTGCCAATCCACTACAGTCTGTACTAACATTCGCCTCACTCACTCCTCAGCTCTCTCCTGGCCCTTCCATGCCCATATGCCTCAAACTTTCCCTACTTACTTACTTCCAGCACCTTACATTCACTCCACCCGTTACGGAAACCGTCAGATTCAAACTCTCAGTCCAAGGGCGATTTTCTTGCCCAGGAACGACCTCAATCTTGCTGAATTGCTGGCAAAGCCGTACGATGGTGTATGATGCTTCCGTGAGCGCGAATTGTTGCCCTGCGTAATGAGCTTAGCGAAAGGGTTCTGGAAACGATAGCCCTATCGGTCAAAGAATAACGAAGAGGCAGAGAGAGAGAAAAAGAGAGAGATCGCTTTCAGAGTAATATACACGAATGCATGAGCCGTGGTAAGCGACAAAATGGGAGGCGAATGGGGGAGTCGAATAGGAGACACGAACAGAGAGATATATTAAAGCGAAGGTCCCGAGTGAAGAGGGAAGCAATGAGGATAAACATCGAAATTTTGCGGAGCGAAGAAGAAGACAGACTTACCTGGACAAATCCTTGGCCCGCCATTGAACGGCAAGAAATTAAACCCCGGCAATAATCCCTCCCATCGCTCGGGTCTGAACTCCGCGGCGTCCGCCCCCCACAGGTCCGTCCGACGATGCATGGAATAGAGGACCCAGATGATCATCTGGCCCTTCTGCACGAATATGGGGCTTTGCCCATCCGCGCCGCCGCCTCGCGGCAGGAACGTGTCTTTGTTCGCAAATTTGGCTTCGATCGGCACCACGGGATAAAGACGGAGGGTCTCATTCAGGACGAATCGCAGGTATTTGAGCTCCTTGATTTGCTCGAAGGTGGGCGGCTGGCCGGAGAGGAAGGCGAATTCGTCGCGCAGTTTCGCCCAGATGTCGGGGCGGCGGGAGAGGACGAAGAGGGTGGAGGACATGAGGGAGGCAGTGGTGTCACGGCCCGCTATGAGGGTGTTGATGACTTGGTCGCGGAGTTCTTGCTCGCTGGCGGTGTGCTTGGCAAGCTCGTAGAGGAAGACGTAGCGTTCTTCCTGGTCGTTCTCCTTGGCTATTTCATCCAAGTCGCCATCCTTACTCTCCTTTAAATAAGGAGAATAGAGTAGAGCTGTCTTCTCGGGGTTGCCGGCACGGGCACCTTTTTTATAATTTGTCATCATGTGGGCATCGTTGTCGACGTAATTCTTTGCTTGACGGTATTCGACCGCATGGCGGATGATGGGGCGTACGTGGTCGTGGATATACTTGCATGCTTCGGTATACTTGCGGCCGTGATATACCCAGTTGAACTTACCGAAGCGTATCTTTTGCGCGATACAGCCGAGGGCGTAGTCGAAAGCCCAGGAGAATTGCTTGCTTTCGGCTGTGGCGTCGGGACGCAGAGAGTTGATGGATTTTCCGAAGAGGAATTCGGTCGCTGTGTCCATGGTCTATCGGACGAACGATCAACGATGTCCTCTTACAACAAGTCAAAGGATGACGAGATTTCAGAGAGTAAAGACCTACCATACGAAAGAAGAAATCTTGGATGTTGACTGGGGTCCCATCACCGGGAAGGTAGCCTATCATAGTCATAACATGATGCTCCATGAACTTTAAATCCCCGACCTGTTTCCTCACAAAATTTGGCCGGATCAAAGCCCTGGAGTGCTCCCAGTACGCGCCATCCGCGTTGAAAATACCATGTCCCAACAGCTTAACCGTGGCCTGTCGGCGCAACTCTCCAATGTCGAAATTAGGGAATTGCGTGGCCAGAACAGCTTGCGCATTCTTTGGTTCGTCGGTAAAGATCAATTTGTCACCTAGAACATCCGACGTGAACGTATGTCCAATTCGATTGAACCGGTCCTGGAGGTCCTCGAGTTGATATTTCCCCCTACTGGCAAGGATGGTGCTGATGACGAAATCAAGCCCAAGAATTGGATCCCAGTGGCGATCCGCCTTTGCTGGTTTGCAGCCATGAAGACGTGCGAATTTTCGAGAAACGATCAAAGTTGTGATTTGATGGTAGGTATAGTAAAGGAGGAGAGCGGCACCGAGACCAATGGCGGTGAAGTACACTGGAGCGAGCATGATGCAGTGAAAACGATAGTAGAAAAAAAGTAGAAAAAAGAACACTCGAGATCAAGGATGGCGGGGACACTGAATGGGCGTTGGAATCAAATAGACTGAGACATCAACATACGAGGGTCGTAAACTTGGGCAAACTGAAAAGCACATGTTAGTGAACTTCCTTGGATAACATGAAAAGCTTAGCCGAAAGTCAGTCCGTGTTGAATGCAGCTACGCCATGCATCAGCAGGTGAGATTGTGGAGGAACGAGGACGCAAAGATGTTGGTCGAGGAATGAAGTCGGGTCTGCTCAGTCGGGCGCTCAGGCGTCAGCATAATCAGGTCCAACACTCGTGATTTCTTCGGCAAGTGTTGGAAATTTTCAGAAATACCACCTTTTCATTCTTCAGTTCTCAAATCGATTGATTACCGAAGTTGCCCCCAATAAGACTGTTAATTACAAATCTACCCCCTTAAGTTTTTGTTCACGACACTACGCCTCGACTGCATTGAATCCAACGATTTTGGATTTTGAAATGTACTTCTGAGTAGCGCTTACAATTCGCGTCGATCGAAACTTTAGTTTTTGTCACTGCCCCTATGTGTGTGGGATACTCTATCGTGGATCCGGAAAAGATGTACTGTACCTATCACCCACCAGCGTCTCCCTCCCTTAATTTATGTAGTACTAAATATAGGCGTACACCCATACCTATAGCGTCACCTCTGAATCGATAGATGTACATCCCCTTATAGGTGGTGCTTCGGGCTGGGTGCCCCTGAAGAGAAGCCTCCATAGCCACCCTCGAGAAATTGTTTTTTCGACGCTGCACGCTCGTCAACTACGCTCGAGCGTATTCTATTTGTATTTTCTACAACGTGTTACGTGATCATTAAAAGCTTTGAAATGATAAGAGTTTTAATTGAAATCATTTATACAAACAGTATATTATTATAGGGTCCCGTTACCCGTACAACCCCCCTTTCACTACATGTGGTGCGACCATTGGTTTGGGTGACACTCAACAAACCCAATCCAGTTCGCCTCAAGAGGTGGGTTTGAGGCTTAATCTCGACATCTTGGGTGGGTTTACCGGAAGAGAGTTAAGCCGACCTCAGCAAATCAGTAGGCGGAAGCTTTAAAGTACCGCGTGCAGGGCGGGGACAGTCAAAAATGACTGCGAGGAAGTGACTGTCCCGAATGGAACTGGAATAGAAATACCAGTAGGACCCTATCTGGCGTTCTCCGAGACTGCTCGAAATTTTACTGCTTCATTGGGCTCTGCAATGGCAACATTGCACCAGGGCCCAACAAAAGCCATAGGACCAGAAGCGATAAGGCCCTAGGATGCTTATGGTTCTATAAAATTTGTCTCCTCCTGCTGTTGCGACCCTTCATTTCAAGTGTCTATCAATAGCTCTGGCGTTCTTGACTGGATCGGCTCGACCCCAAGACCACGTTTAATTGGCCTTGTACCTTATTGGAAGTATTCAATGCTGTACAATCTCTTCTAAATCAGACAAAGGTCCTTGTCCATCGAAATCTCATTGACCTACTACCAGAACGTCGATGGGAACTTACTTCTTTGTGTCAAGAAGAGACGCATTGTTACTAAAGTTTTTGATCAATAGGACATTGCGACTATATATATTAGTGCTATTCTTTATCCTTTCTTTACCTGTTCGCCTGTTTCCTTATTCTGCGTCTGCTCGAACCGCAACTTTGGTTGGAACTTATTGGCGTATTCCCCTTTCCAATAACTCTTATCATCTATCATGGATGTTCCCAAAAAAAGCCCTGGGTCTCTTCGCATCAGGAGAAGGATAAGCGTCTCCGAAGGAGAACTTCCATTGTGTAAATATCAGGATTGTCCACTTCGGTTTAAGCACTGCGAAGGAAAGTATCTCTTCAAGGATCAGCCTTCGCAGGAGAATCACTCGATGTGGGGACAATATAACCCGCCGCGATGGCTGTGGAGGGCATTTGACCGTTTCAATAGCGGCATTGCCAGCCCCCCAGAAATTGAAGCCATCATCTCATTCGGGGAATTCCACTCCTCTGGGGGATGGATGGACTGTAAGGATGCGGAAAGCGAAGAGAAAGGGGAGCCATGGAGGGAGAGGACGCTGAACGGAAGGAAGTTTCCGGGATGATGGTCCGGACATACAAAGTCAGTAGAAAATAAATTAATTTCCTTTTTTTCTCACTGTGTGTTTGCTCTCGACGGAGCTCAATTGATATTCCCTAAGTCCTTCCAAAAACGTTCCAGAAGTTTTGAAACGAGCTTAAGGTGCCTAAGCTATGGAATTATAAGAGTTCAATCTGTTACCGTTATATGCACAAGTTCATTCACGCAAAATTCAGCATAAAAATGTCTCGATCGAAGCAAGAATTTATAAGCAGCTGGGACCGACTAGGTTGAGTTGTCAGTTGGTGGACGCACATCATATGTTGGTCGTTCATGACTCATTAACCATCAGAGGTCTACACAAGTCCCACGAATCATCTATGTTGGTTGGCAATTGTGTTGAAGCTTGAGGGCCAAACATTTGTCTATCATGTCTCTTCTTTCTCTTCTGTTCCAATCCATCCAACTTTACACTCACTGCAAAACAGAACCCAATTCCCATCAAGCCGAGAACTTCATCAGACCGACGAGGCCACTGAAGCCGGCAGAATTCAATCAAGAATGGCAAGCAAGGAAAACACACCGACCCTCCTCAAGCGCCGCCGCGGCGGCACCAGCTCCCAGCCTCCGGACAACATCCCGCTGTGCACGGTTCCGGAGTGCCCGATGCATTCTATCCATCATCAGGGCGTGTATTTGCATAATGGGCAAGGGCGCATGAGCGGTGGGGGGGGATTCGAATCCGGGGCCGGAGGTTTGGGAGGTGTGGGGGGGGGGAGGGCGAGTGCGGGGGAGAGGGAGAGTGAGAGGGAGAGGGAGCTTGTGGGGAGGTTTGTTGGGATGCATTTTATTGGGGAGACTTGGGGTGAGGGTTAGAGGGTAATTTTCGACTGGCGGATGTACTGTACTGTAGGTCTTGGAGGATTTTGTATGGGGCCTTGGGACTGTGTGCATCAGCCGCTTTCTTGGAAACGAAATACCAAATCTACAAATCTACTGGAGTAGGATGATCATTTTCCATACCTGCAAAGCGATTTGTCTGCAAATTGAATTAGAACGATGACAATCAAATAAAACCCCTACTGTACGCATAAAGCGGAATATTCCTTTTATACTAAAGGCTGACTTGACAACGAAAACTCTGCTGTAGACTTCCAGCAGGTGATACTTCCAGCACGGTACCTCTCTTGAACGAACAAGCACATAGAGCGCAAAAACGCAACCACAATCTCCCCCACTCCAATTCCCTAAGAAGACGAACCCCTACGCGCCATTTGAATGTGCGTTCGAAACATGAGCTGGTCGTCCGCCGGCGCAAGTGAGCCATCGTCTTCCCGGCGCATCAAAACCCCGTTCTCATACACCATATTGCTATTGTGGGGAGGTTGCTTTCGACGCGGCGGCGGAACAAGATGTAGTTGGTTGGTCTTCACCGCCCATATTTCTACCTGGTCCTGGTACAAATGGAACGCTTGTCTGATGTCGTACAGGTTACCGAGCGACTGGCCGGCCCGGAACACTTCCACAGCTTGGTAGGGTAGGGGCTTCGGTTTGCCTTTTCGTCGCCCTTTTCCGCCTGCCTCTTTGACGAGGTCGGCTTCTAGCTCTCCTAGGCCGTGAACAGGAGTGAGCAGAGGGGAAGAAACGGCTATGGTTGGTCCGATGCTGAAGACGTTGGGGAGAATGCTGTGGACCTAGCATGTGTGTGGTCAGTAAATTATCAATCAGTGACTTCGTTTAAAAGCACTCACAACAGCAGTCTTCACGACGGATGCACCTTCCAAGATGATAAGTAGTCGAAATATATCACCAGTCTAAAGACTGCAGAAAAGAATTGTCCGATCTTATACCGACTGATTTGATGACTTGTCCACTCAGCTAGGACGGAAGGATCGAGTCCAGTATTCCGCATCCAGAATGGATCGTAGTCTGTTCGCACCAAAGCTTCAAAGGTTTCGTCCGCTAGCAGTGTTTTTGTAAAGTCCGTGGTAGGAGGCTGGGCTAACTCTAGCTGCTGTTTGCTGGGCTCACTCTGAGAATTTTCCGCTGAAGGTGTTTGGGTTTGAAGGTCGCGGTCGGCCTCAATATTGTCGTCGGTTTGCAGATTTGCAAGATCTGGCTGCGTAGAGTTCGGCTCGACTACTGAAGTTTCCAGTCTCGTCGTACCAGCTCCCCTTGACAGGACGCCTCCACTTCCGAGACCGTAAATAAACCGTCTAGCTTCGGGTGTCTGTGCAGCCACTGTCTCGTAGTCGACGGGGTTGGAATACGGGTTATAGTCGGAGGAGTAAGGCTCTATTAAGACATCCGATAAAGCTACAAATGCTGGAGGATTCTCGCTGTCGAAAGTAGCTGAAGCTATATAGGGGTTAGTCAAAATTGCCCCTGAGTCAGTAGCATGTGATGCTTTGGTAAGGAGTAAGATAGCGTACAAGAGAACGTAGAACTGGGCTGATAGTCATGGATACTGCCACGATCTCCACCTGTCGGCGGTGGGCCAGTAGAACTATTCATTGCTCTCTTCTACGGCTCTCGCTCTGATCAATCAAAGGGGTCAAGAATAGCGCTTGTTCGTACTCCTAGAAGACTTGGAATGTTGTGAACCCGGACTCAAAGTGTATGACAAGTCGCAGAGTCCAAGTTGTAACACTGTGACAGACGTTAGAGGCGGTGTTAAACCGTGAATCCTGAATGATGTGCGTTGTTGATATATGCAGATCCGCTAACCGGATCAGGCTTTGAGAACACACACAGGAAGCTGAAAGAGCGCTAACTTGCATGCACGCAGCTTTCTCTACAGTTTGACACAACATTATCATGGCTTGGCACTTTAATGACGGTCGGAGAGTTGCAAAAGAAACAAAACAACAAGACCCACTGTAGCTTTCAAATTCACTGCAGGATAGAAGCCGAGACTGTTCTCAGCGAAGGACCAACACGGAAGTTGGAAACAACCCCAAATACTAACTCATAAACCGGCTTCGCTGTGGGTATAACTTCTGTTGGCTGAAGGGACTAGAAAAGTTTCAGCTTACCTTAGTATATAAATTCGTGGCTGTCCACTATATATTCTGGAGCAGGGACACGGCATCCTGATGGAGGCCCGGCCGCAGAAGGAGAGACTGATTCACACATTTTATTCGTACTGTGCCAGATCTATGGCAAAAATCCAGACACTCGCGCTGTGAAAGACAGCATGTGATAGGGAGCATTCCCTTGCTGTCGATCAATCTGAGACCGACTGCCGACCTGAGAGCAAAGGCCGATCTGCAGAAAGGAGGTTCAATCAGCTGGGCGCTGGCGGGCTCTAAAGAGCATCTCATTTGGCCCTTGTTACTATACACCGTCAAGGGCCTCCTTCGTGTCACTAGTCCGGAGTCTGTATACAGTTGGAAGCCCCTAAGCACAATGATACTAAAACTTTCGGTCAGATCAACAGTATATAATGGTCATAGGAATTGAATAGAGGGATTTCACGCGGCCTAAATAGGCCTAGGAGATAAAGAAGTCTGGAATACATTGAACCTGCCTCATGCAGTACGGAGAGACGCACATGGCCAAACAAGCTTCGCTTTAAGCCTGCAGTCAAGCGCTAGTTTGCAATAAGAGCCGTCAAGTGTTGCATACACAGCGAATTACAGACAGCGAAAGTTTGGGCAGTGATTGTGGGCTTGCATAACATACCTATTGAGACAGTCGCGCTTGATGCCATATCTCGAAAGACATTAAGGAGGGCCTGTCTCCGTTGCCTGTGAAGACTTCATCCCCAGAAAGGCTCGAGCTCTAGATACCACGTTTTTCACAATGTGGGACAACAGATGGTCACTTTCGAATTGTCATTCACATTTCTTTCTTCAAACGCAATAGGAGGAAAAGGGCTTTAGAGCATACGCCTGACTAGCCGAAAGATGATTGTTACAGTACCGTTGGTGAAAATACAGTATGATTGACGGAGGTGTTCAGGCATAGCAACCCTGTAGCAACAGGGGGAGCTGAAAGTATGTCGAAGGAGCATCGGTGGACAGAACTCTAGGCAAAGACCGACAATCACAGCCTGAATGTTTGCGGGGTTCGTTAATTATTAAGCGGTAAAATAACTTGCCGAAGATCTTTCAGGGGCTGTAAATTTTACTGGCAGCTTTGCCACATCCCTCATCACAGAAGCTTCATATCCTTCAGTGGGTGTTGTGAACTTCAACAGATGAAGTCGTACGTTTGAAGTTGAAGAGCCTCATTGTCAGTATAGACGCCTCGACGTTAAGGTGATAGGATCAAAGCGGTGAGTTTGCCCGAAATCGCAAGATCGACACTTGGCTGGGATAGTAGCCTGGTATTCGTCCATGTGCTCTGTTCGTTCAATTTTCTTGAGCACAACTTCTTTTTCATCAACGATTCTTAGATGCGACGTCCTTATTTCTTCTAAATGTTGTCCTTTGAGCACTTCCATCCTTCTCCTACCAAATACGTTGAGAATGAACTTTAATAGAAGGAAATCATACCCAAAGTCATGCAAGACAGCTACGGGTTACAGTGCCATACCAAAGGCAGAACATTGACGATCATTGGTCGCTCATAGTGTCTAACATGATGAATGGATGGATTTCATCTGGCGTGTAACAGCAGTCTAGCTTGTTCTAGGATCTCGCAACAGAGCACCCGAGTCGGTCGGCTTCCGATACTCAGGCGTGATTTTCAATGGCCTAGGGCTTGACATTCGCGATCAAACGAATGGTTACTGCAATGGAACCTCGAGGGTATGGGAATCTGTGGCGGTTCCAGGTGAGCCACATTGTGCGTCATAGGCTCGTTTTCTGCTGCTGTATAACCAGATGACCTTTAGGATAGTGAGCATGGAATGTCATGATCTTCGGGCTGCCTTGCGAATTCGTACAAAGTATTACAAGCTCTTGGGTCGTCAAGCATTGAATATTTCAATCCATCTGCGATGGCGGCTCTCCGGCCCGACGAACCGCGACTGGAGGTCTATAGCACTCGACAACCCTTGGATTATGTATCAGTAACGACAAATCCAGCTGTAGCAACCATAAGAAAGCAGATGCCGTCAAATCGCAACAACCTATTCTCCATCGACAGGACCAGAACCTTAGCTGGCATTGCTATCTACGAAGGGTTGAACGACCTGTGCACAGTAAGCCTGGAGAAGTTTTCTCTGTGTTTTTGTCTTGGCCTGATGCAGAAGGAGCACTTTGCGATCGTTGATCAGGATGACGGCGAGAAGACCAAGACATGCCAGCAATGGAATGACCTGATTTTCGGTCAGCGTTAGTCATTAATAATTAATGCTCGTGGGTCATCTTTAATCGATGATCGAGCTCCTGGTCGCTCGCGTAAGGTTTAGGTACGAAAGATCACAAGCAACACTAAGTACAACTAGCGTGCATAAGCAAAGACCAGAGACGACAACGTCTTTCCTACTTGATCATTCTATGACTTGTATCTCTCGCATTGCCGGAGCATGTCTGGCATGCTTGCATGGCTGTGCTGACATCTTGCTGACAGCCTGACACTGTCCATACATCTTGCAATTAGCGTCTTGGGTGCACGTGGTGGTCCAACGTACCTAGAGTATACGAAGAGTTTATCATCAACATGCAGTGCTGCCCAGGAGCAAGAGTTTGCTCATCTTCGATGGCTTCACTCAGAAAGGACCCCCCGAGCAGCAGCCCCGTTCTGTGTATAAAGCACCCTCATGTCCACCCAAAACAAACCAGCTTCTCAATCTAAACTCAAAAATATTTCTTCTTCTACTTGATAGATCGCCATAGCAGCCTTGATCGAATCCAAGATGAATATCTTCAACGCTTTCTTTTTGGTGCTATGCACCATCTTCCCATTGGCATCAGCTGCCTTGACTGCTGGGCCCGACTTCATCCGCCTCAATAAGAACGATTCGGTATAGTGCCCAGGATGGCCCACTCCCGGACTCAAGCTAACAATATCACCAGATGGTGGTTGTAGCCGATCTCCAGGAGGGACTCTATCAAATCGTAGTTACTCCAAACCCAAACCCACCTTCACCTTTGGTTTTCTCTATCTAATGCTACCAAGGCCCGAGACTACGACCCTACAGTCTTCAGAAACAACATCATTGCCCACGCGGCCATCGCAAAGCTCTTCGACATCCCTATCGTCCTAACCACCAGCGCCGAAACAGGTCCCAACGGTCTCCTGCCCAAGGAGATCACTTCCATGTACCCCGATGCGACTCTCATCCGCCGTAACGGAGAGGTGGATGCGTGGGATAATGACGAGTTCAGGGCTGCGGTAGAGGCGCAGAACAAGAGCCAGATCATCCTTGCTGGTATCACTACCGACGTTTGTAAGTTTGATAATCACCTCTTTGCATATTATCGAGGACTTTGTTTGCTGGCATGTTGTGCCAACCATCCGATCCCCAAAACTAGGTACCGAATTTCTCGCCCTCTCCCTCCGTGCCGCCGGCTACACCGTCTTCGCCAACACCGAAGCCAGCGGCACCTTCTCTTCTAGACTCGCCGCAGACGCAAACCGGCGCATGGAAAACGCAGGCGTGATTCTGCAGGGTACGTTCGCTATCGCCATGGACCTCATGCGCGATTGGAGGAACACGCCAGGCAGCCTGCAGGTTTTGCCGTTTTTGGACCAGTATTTGCCGGCTTATGGCTTTGTGGCTAGGCACCACGAGGCGGCGGTGCTTAATGGGACATTGGTGCCTAGCGAGGCGGGACTTTGAGAAGGTGTCTATTGGGTTGAGGCGATTTGGAGGCAATGAAGTTTTGGTCCACTTTCCAAATTTTTCGCGACGCTAGAATTGATTCTCAGATTTATGCGCCTGAAAACTCCTCTTCCAATGAGCCTTTCCTTGATTTTCTGCTATATACCTATCGATTTCGATATCGTTTTGCAGATTTCACCAACCCATTTTGATTTCATGCCACACATCTGTGAAGCTTCAAGACTCTAATGAAATCTCCTTAACGTAACGCACCTTTCGGCCGTTAACGAGCCTTCTGTAGGTCATCCATCTAGGCTAAATTGAAGAATACAAGTCAAGAAGATTATCCACGACCCTTTTGGTGTTTTCGGATGAAAGAAGAAGTTGAGCATTTCTAGCTGGAGTAGCAGGATTTACTCCAGCGAACAGTATGCCATGCTACCGTTATCGTTCTGACCTTCACAACATCAGGGATTCATGCAACGGAATTTTATCCAGATACATGACCTAAGACCTTTCCAACACCACCAAATTCCAATCAATGAAACCACCATCTTGCAGGAAGCTGTTACACTTGCTCACTCGGTAAAAAAAACTCATTGAACATTTCCCCACCATCCGAGCTTCCCGGTGTTTCGTGCCTCTGTTTAAACGTTCCAGATTGCATTTCTTACTACTCTAGTGTTCCTCACCGGAGCGGAGCGGAACGGAATGAACAAGACTCGACTCCCGAAGTTTTAGATCTATGTCTGTATTTCTATGGTGTTATCATATTTCACATCTACCTATTCCATTCCTGCAGCATGAATCTATTGACTAGACGGCTATCAGAAAGAATAAGTCGCAAGACTCATTATGCTAAGCATATCTTTGCCAGATCACCGATAACTCCACATGCGGTGTTAAGACTCAGAATATTATAATTCGGTGCAGAAATGTCACACATGGCGCATTTGTAGAAAATTTCCTAAGTCTTTTCCTGAATCAGAATGAGCAAGTTTTTCCAGCGCTCGTGGTTCTTAGGCTTGGGTACCTGGACCAGCTTCTCAAGAGCTATACCACAGGATAAGATTAGCATCAACCCATCACGCAAGTCCATAATCTCGACCCAAAAAGACGCACTTCGCTTCCCCCTTTACCAACGACACGGCATTTCAAACATCCCCCCCATTTTCTACCCAACCATCGCACCCAAGAATGTGCCAACAAAACCTCAACGACTGCCCGACCTGCTACCAGCAAGGCGCCCTCGACAAAGTACCCCTTCCCTTTCCTCTCTTTCCTCTTCTCTCCTTTCCTTCATCCTCCCCCTCCACTCCCGTCCCCTACCCCGCATTCCTCACCGCCCCCTCCCCCGCCACACCCCAAACTAAACCCCACAGGAACCCTGCCTCACAGCGCAAAAACCCCCGCAAGACCAACCAACAACACCGGGCCGGAAAATCATCTGCGGAGACGTCGAGGCGGTCGTGAAGACGAGGGTGGAGTGTGAGGGGTGTTTGGGGAGGAAGCAGGGTTGGGCGGGGCGAGGGGTTAGGATGATGGGGGTGGGGGGGGGAGGGGGAGGGGATGAGGGGGGTCAAACAGACATGAGGGGAGATGAGCAGTAAAAATATGGAAAGGGGGACGGCGTGCGCATGAGAAAGGCGGCGTGAGATAATAGGGCAGACTTATAAACTGGATAAGAAGACGGTAGCACATAGCATATAGATCACCAAAAAACGAAAAAAAAAGATTTAAAAAAAAAAGAGAAGAAACTTTGACGACGAGAGATTCAGAGATCCGATAACGCTAGCAAAGCTCGAAGAGAGATTTCCGTGACAAACCAAACGCTTTAGAACATAATTCCTGTACCCCCCCCCCCCCCCCCCTTCAAGAGCCTAAGCAGCAAAACGAAAAAAACGAAGGGAAGGGAGGGAAATGTTCATAGTAGCTGGGCTGTTTGATTTTAAAACGCCAGTTCACTAGATGCAACCAATCTACAAGAACCTTTCTCTCCTCGAGAGGAAAAGATGGACTTTCCTTTGAATCGGTGCGGTAGGATCCGACCACGAACTTGAACCCCACCGCTCCCACCTTTAAACCATATCCACCTCCTTCACCTCCACCTCCACCTCCACCCCATCCCATCACCCCCATCTCCCGTACCCGAATTCCCCCCACCCTCTTCTGCACTTGAAACCCCTCTAAAATAACCAGCGATATTCAGCACGCAACCCCGTTTGCCAGCACGTTAATACGTCTCTTCAAATTCTGCTCATACTCTCTCGCTCCCTCTCAGTCTTTCACTCGAAACCATCACCAAAAACAAAAAAACATAAAATAACAAAAACATACAGCAGAAGGGATTCGCTGGTCGTCACCGACCCAACTACTAGTCTTCCGATCAACAGCTTATGTATGGCAGAGCGGACGGGATGCCCAGTTTTCTGTTGTCTGTGGCCGTATGTACGAATAAATGCCATAGTATAGTATATAACCCCCCAAAGATGAGGAAATATGCTATCCTTTTAACCGCTGTTTGCCTTCGGTTAATTTTAAGGTTGACCCTAACCAGATATTCTATGGTAAGGCTCGGTCAAAAAGGTTATTTTTTGTAAATAGAAACAATATCAACAAAGCCCCCTATTGTTCTTGCCCACCTCGATAAGAATGCCTTCCTGCGATGTAGTACCTAATTCAACTGATTTAGGAACTGATCGTCCTAACCTGCGTCCTATCACTGTTGTAGGCGATCGATTTGAGCCTATTCAGATGCCTTCAAATGTCAGTTGAGTCAATATACCTATGCATACAACCGTCGATGTAGATCAGAAGGACACAAAGCCTTGTACGAGTTCTTGATTGAAATCTGCGTTATCATTGTCTACAAACTCTCTTTGCATTCAGAGGTTTCAGCTAAATACACTGTTCATAGCGAGTTCAGAACGGCTCTGGCTACAGGTCTCATTCAGGCCTCTCAAAGGCAGTTTCTGAAGCGAAAAAGAACGTCAATTGGGTCAGCAATTGAATGTTCAATGGTACGTTTAGAAGATCATCAAATCTGCAAAAGAAAGAGCCCTGGGGACTGCCGTGGGTGCAAGGAGATAGGCTTAACAGCCAGGCCTAGAAAACGACAAGGTCTCGGTGAAATTACACTGAATTTCTTGGGATACGAGGACACAAGGGTAGAAAGGCATATAGATATATTTGACTGAACTATCTAGTAGGTAGAGCATACGGGATGAAGAAGGAAGGAAAGAAGTGGGCGAAGGGTAAATACCCATCCACTAGCGCCGGATCAATGCGGAGATTACTAACCACAGGGGTAACAGTACCGTTCCCTGTTTCCAACATTTCCAACAGAATTTAGGTGGTAGCGAGCAGAGAAAGCGTTCTACCTTTGGCTGTGATATCTGTGATATCCCTCTAAGTAGAAACGGTCCTTGTTGGGCTGCATATCACAATAGCATCTGAACAGCATCAATAAAATCAGTTCAGGGTGATATTCTATGGTTTCTATTGGTGGACTAAGCGAATACGCTAAAAGTGGCCTCCCGACAGCAGCTAAAGGGGTACATACTCGTACGGTACATACCTGAATAGAATTGTTTCCACAATTTTTAGCCGATTGGATCAATCAAATACAAAATTGTTGGGGAATGATGGGGAGTTGTGGGGAGGTCTGTCTGATGAGATGCTTAACCGTCACAAATGAGCAGAACGGGACAAGTGATGTACTGTAGATGACGGTTTATGTATAGGGTTTAAGACCTCGGTTATATATACTCCCTCGTTCCGGATACTCAGCCACCAGACAAAACGACCGTTCATGCCGACTTTCGTTCGACTTTCAGTGTCAGAAGATCTTGCGCCGCATATCCTATGCCCCATCCAAATTGCCTATCAAATATCTACAGGAACGTCCCCGCCTATTATCATTACCGAATTTTTGGTAAAAACCCTCTGCGAACTCCGCTAAATGTCGCTGATAAACCAGAGCGCTGCGAATCTTTAAATGCTTGAAATGCCAAAGAGGAGCCCACGAAGGGTCGCTTAGAATGTGAACAGCATCAGCCCGGGGTTGAGCGCTATTGGTAATAGGAAATGGCTGACGACAATGGCCGAGAGCGGCCAGAGGGCGGTGAAAAAGTCGATGCGCCAGAACGGTGGCGCTGCCACGGCGAAGTAGATCATGGCGGCGACACAGAGAAGGCACCATATGAACGTGTACTTGAACTTCTTGAGGACCTTGCCCATTTCTTCAAAAAAGTGGGTTTCCGTAATCTCTTTGGCGGTAGCGCCCCAGCTCATGTCAATGGAGAACATGTGGCAGAGCAGCGCTTGACTGACGTGCAGAGATAGACCTCCGAGGAAGATTGTGAGCAAGGGGACCCACTTGAAGTTGGTTGCAAGCGCCTTGAGGATGTCTGCTTCGTCGAGACGGTATCGGAGGACTGCGAGGGCGGTGTTGCCCAGGGCGTTGAAGACGATAATAATGGCAAAGTAGATTTTGAAAGAGTCGACGTAGTAGTGGTCGAGGTGTCCGTTGAACCAACCAACGAAGAAGTAATTTGCCAAGGTCAAGATCCAGACTGAGCCAATAGCGTAGTAGGTCCCGACGTATGCCATTATTGTGATCTTTGACGGCAGGGGCATGCTCGAGCCCATGAACTTTCGGAACAGCGGAGTAAAAGGACCTCGGACAAACCAGTACTTCAGGGGATGGAAGATCAACTCGTTGCATCCGTAGGCGTACTTTTCCCATCGAGCAAGCTCGTCATAAACTGTCAGTGACACACCTTCCTTGAACCCATCCCCGGTGTAGGCACCGAGACGAACGAGGTAACCTGTACACTGTAGGCGAAGGGCCATGTCGAAATCCTCAGACACAGTCGTCTCTGACCAAAACTTTTCTGTCCCATCGTCATCTGTGTATGAGATATCTTGCACTGCCTTCCACCGTAAAATAGCGTTGTGTCCGACGAACGGAGCTACGTCGCCGTTTGCAACAGCGAACCTGATAGCGGTATAAATAAGATTGGTAAAGAACGTAATGCCGTTTTCGAAAAATGATGAGGTAACGTTCATGACACCAGAGGAGAATTGAAGGATTGCAACTTGAGGTGACTGTTCCATCTCGCTGACTGCGTCCAAAAAGCAATCGGCAGGTACACGCGTGTCGGAGTCGATGAGTAGAATGTAGTCACCGATACGAATGTTGCCATCCGCCCAGGTTCGACCTTGATCTTCTTCCATGACCGCTCTCAGGCACCGTTGGTAAGCTTCAGTCTCTGCCGCCTGGGTCCAACCCTGTCCACGCATGACTTGTCCAAGTTTGTCTTCGACCCGGCCACTGACTGCCATGGCATAGTTCATGTTAGAAGCCTTCTTGAACTTCCCAGCACGGATGAACTTCTCCTCACCCTCGGCGGGCTTAGGGTTGTGCTTTGGGCGGGCGACCCAACCAATTTTGTGTTCATCATAATAATCCCTTCGTGCTTGGGCATCCTCTGGAGCTATTAGTTGCATACCATCATCGTTGACGAAGATATTGGCGGTTCCTCCTTGCATTTCGTAAGTTGAGATAGCAGTTCGAAGCGATCTCATCGTTGGGTCGATGACAGAGTAAAGACCTTCTTTGTAAACAGGGCATTGAATCGTGACGTGAGGCAGGTCATTACGTGATATCCTAAGAGGACTGACACCAGAAAAGAACTTTGAGTTCTTGATCATCTGGCTCGTTGGTCCCAGTAACTGTGCGGCGCAGTTGGCCACGGTCTGCATGAAAAACTGTAAAGTAGAAAAGTCAGCGGGCATCCGATTAACACGTGGCGTGGGCTGCTTACCAGAGCAAGCCAGATCTGGAACGGGACCACGACCAGAATCGCCAGACGGAGATATGAGTGATCAACCGATATCTCCACCGCCATTTGCCGCCAGCCACTGCCCAGCGCAGCTATTAACAGCGTAAGGGTAACTCCTGTGAGCACAGATTGATTCAAAACTATTCTGCGAGGACCCTCTTCAGACAGCACTCCCCCCTCCTCATCATAGCCTTCCACGGGCACTAGTACGGCTTTGCTCTCTTTGGCAGGAGATTTCTCGTCGTACGGGGATATTCCTTGCAAGAAGTTTTCCATCATCTGTGACTGAATGTCATGTGAATGAGCAATAACCTCTTGAGGACTATCGCCCCAAAGTACCAGCATTCCACAATCTTTGATGAATGCAGCGTTCTGGTACCTCTGACACGTCGGTAGATGCATAAGGTCCGGGATCACCTGTACGCGAAGGCCGCTCCGCAGAGGTACAGATATAACCTCCTCGCCGGACAGGATAAGAGTGATGACTGAGGTCTTCACCGTCATTGCCACCTAATCCTCAAGTCAGCTCATCCGTTGTCCAAATAGCACCACATGACTCTCGACTAACCCTGCTGTTGAGACCACTTGCGGCTTCGAAAAGGCCGTATTGTCTGCCGGCTAAAAACTCGGGGCATGCTATGAATTCACCTAGAGCTTTCTTGAGAACCACACCTTCATTAGGGGTAGCATGGTATATCTGCAGCTTCTGCTGTTCTTGATGTAGCCATTCTAATGCAATTGCACACTTTACCGCGTTGACTCCAGCAAAATCGGCGTTTCTGAAGTCGCCTTCCGGATACGGAGATGCAGGTCGAGAGATGGGGCGAGTGCCGGGGCGCGAGCTGCCCTGGCTTTTCAGATGCGAGTACGTAGACGATGTTTTTCCAGATGCAGTCATTTCCATCGGGGGAGCAGCTACAGGAGGTGGTGCAGCTTTCCCTTGACCATGGGGCCTGACGTAGGATTTGAGGAAATTCATGACTCTGAGATGGCAGACTGCGAGTGACCGGGGCTATGGAGTTTGTAGTAGACTCAAGTCGACTCCCAGTGAGCGAGGGAATGCACCATGCAACGACGAAGAAGCAAGATTACTGCGATGATCGGATTTGGGCGATACGTATAAGATTAATGAAAGTGTAGGTAGCTGAATGCCCGCCGAGTGGGAGAAAGGGAAGCGAGAGAATAAGAGACTGAACGAAGAGAACAGGATACGCAGAGGATGAGGTGGAAAAATCGACGTTCCCATGGAGGAAGTATTATACATAGGCTGGAAGGTAGGTAGTCTTCAAGCGGTAGGACAGTAGTGGAACGTTCAATGGTAGCGTTTAAAGTAGCCTGTGCGGAAAGAGGTATAGTAACCTGGATAGTCCCAGCAGAAAGGTCAAGCATCATAGCCTCATAGGTCCCCTTTCCTAAAGGAGATAGCTCGAAGCGCGAATTGGGCCTTTCGAGCTGCCCAGAGCGGGCCGTGGGGATGAGGCTAACCCATGGTGGTCGAAAGGGATCCTTGACACATGGCCTTGGCAAACCACATGGCCATCCAGATCCAGCACTAGCCTCTTTATCAAACGTGTTCAGCGTGTCAAATGTCCAGACCAGACAAGACAACGGTACAAGCCACACAGTATTTGAGTTTGGTCTGAATACAATACCGTACCGTACTTGAGAGTCAGAAGCGAAAGACTTATTTCATCGAGGAAGGAAGTACCGGAATGAAAAGTCGTGTGTAAACGCCTCGTTGTTCAGACTGTGACTGGTGGACCGTTGTTTCTGTTCGACAACCTCAGTGGCATGGCACCAGTCGAGACCATGAGCCGCACTGGCCAGACGAGCGAACTGATTGGGAATAGCGACTACTACGTAGTAACCTCGAGTCCTAGCTGATTCTCAGAGATCCGCTCGATCTGTTCACGGGCCGTTCAAGGGGTCACCTAGCGTCCATTGGGATGTCTGGCCATGAGCCAATCGTAGCGAAAGCATAGGATGCCTGTAAGCATCCGATTGGATCGACCCTTGCGCTGTTCAAAGGGTCAATTGCGACATTGTCCTTATTAATCCGTATTGTTATGATTCTGAGATGATTTGACGTTGAAAAATCGTTAGTGGGAATGACCGGCACGCCAGTAGTGCCCGCAGTAGACTCTACAGGGATCACTGACCTGGGATGGTGGGTAGGTAATTACCCTAGAGTACTTTACATGTACCTACCCTTCCTACGTTACTCCTGTAATTCTTTTACTTTACTTCACCTCATCTTTACTAGGTCCTCCTCTCCATCACCTATCGTCTCCAAAGACGATTGACATTTTGCTAAGACGTGGTGGTGGTGTCCTTTTCCTTCTGTATCTCATCGCTCAGAGGTCGCCTGGTGGCGGACTCCTTTCTTTTCCAGAACTGCCGTCGCGAAAACGGCAAACAATGGAAACACGCGGCGTGGAAATTTGGTCTCCCTGATTGCGGTAGCACACCCTGTACCTGCATTAGCTGGTGGCGGTGAGGTCAGTCCAGAAGATCTTTCAACTCTCTATGCCGGATAAAAATAGAAGGTAACCGGATTCGACTACCAGACCAGCCCGGAAAGGGGGCTGTTACGCTAGTTACTAGAGGGTATATTACGTACCTTAGTACGTAAGGTACAGTAAGGTAGTCACTTGGGCCCTGATTTTCGCCAGGTTGCTTTGAACCGCTCAGGATCGATTGGCCTCCTATCGTCGCATTACTGTAGTACTACTGTAATACATACCAAGTACTACTCGTAGTCGCTAACATTTCAAGACCCGTACCTTATCTTATATCGTCAATCACAGTAATGCTCGCTTGAGTGAACATGCTATCATGATGCTATTCACATTCATCCGTACTGTCCTAGTAGTGTTTGAAGCTTTTCCTTCTTTTTATTTCGTGGGGGAGATCTGGACCCCTACCTAACAGCTTTGGCGCTTTTCCCATGCCCATCAGACCGAAAGTCAAAGACCGAAAGTCAAAGAGCGTTCTTGCGCATGTGCATGCATACGAAGGTATTCTTTCCCGGGTCCAGTCCCAACGCATCAGGCCCCCACGTTAACAATCGGCTTTCCTTCTTACTCACTACATACACGCAGGCTAAACTGATCCTTCAATCTTCCCTAACATACCTATCTTCTAACGGAGTATGTACTGACTCCGTACTCTAAGTGAAAACAAAAGCTGGGCATTCACAGCTAGTCCTAGGCGCCTTCCGAGCTGCCACAAACAAGAGCTCTAGTCCTTGCACCGTGACGCGCAATGATCTACTGCGTGCAACGGTTAGGTCGCGGTGACCGAGAGCCCAGATCGAGATTGATCGAGTCTTCTTTGGTTCTACACGGTAGGTACATGCGACGCGGCCTCTGCGTGTCTTCATTTCCACGCTCAGCCCAGCTGCCCAGAAATGTCAACAGACATACTGTGGTACATATATCCGGTGTCAGACCAGCCTGCAGGATGCAATGCATATGCCGGAGCAGTTGCCCGACTCGGTATCTGGGGTGCGTCTATCACGTGTGCCCAAGTGCCGTGGAGGAGAATAATTGCCACACGAGGCGCAGCCTGCAGGAGTTGACAAATGCATGCAGCATGCGACCGGAAACGGTGGAGCCATTTCCACGTCGCTGAAAAGGTCAATAACTGCCTCTTCTCTTTCGGAGCAATGTCCGTCTTGGGAGCGTTGCTATCCTTCTCGGTTCCTCTTTTCATTGCCTCGTTATTACCCTTATTGGTGCATTGCCTCACTTCCACCATTCTCGTTCACGAGGAACATTTATAGTACTAAGATTATTTGCGCCATTCTTTGGCATCTGTGATTACCAGTCGTCGCTTGCCTCTTAGAATGCTTTCTTCCCGACCATCTTGAGATGTTCACCGAGACACATCGAGGAAAGATCCGAATACGAAAAAAGGCTTCTTTGTTCAATTTATTTCTTCTTCCCGCGCAGAATGCTGGAATTTCGTTATCATCACAGCACTGTTCCTGATCTACAGCCGATGTGATGAATCTAAGAGTGCTGCCACACGTCTCCTCGTACCCTTTTCTGTACTACTCAACCGATATTCCTTCATCCGGACAACGGCTGTCAGATTAACTGCATGCCGCCAGACGTGATCGGCGTTTGAAATGCCTGATATGGGTACCCAGGCATGAAGATCTGCCTTAGCCTTACCACCTATCCAAACGGCCTTGCCTTGGACATTTGCCAACTATCAATCGCTCATATGCAAAGCCGGTGGGTTGGGGCCAACCGAAAGACCTCGCCAGAAAGACGAGACACTCAACAATCTGTCGAGCATCTCTATTTGTCATTGCTACATTTTTCTTTCTAGTTCAAAATCAACGCTGAATGAGGAAATCTCCCAAGTCCCACGCAAAGGGAGATCAACAATGTCTTTCCCCATTCCTGCAGCCCTTGCTCCTACCTTTTCTACCCCCTCACTCATCACACCACCTCTCCGCCCTATCCAATCCTCATCACCACATCGTATCCTTCGTCCACTCACGCAAGAAGCGTCAACAAAACCCAAGCCTATATTGACATCTTAGCGCCCGATAATCATACGCCCAGAGACATTCAATACGTAGCAAAAATCCACACCCTCCCAATCCCATTAACCACCACCCCCATCTTCCCCCATTCCTCCCCACATCCTCCTCCCCCGCCCCTCCTCCCAGAAACCCCCTTATCCTCAAAGAACCCCTCCGGCCCGGTCCGGCCAAGCAACACCCCCACCCCCCTCCAACCCACCAATCCCCACCCCTACACTCTCCCACAGACCCACCCCGCTCCCTCCCTTCTCCTTGCGCATCGAAGCCACACATTCGCTCGCACGTCCCAGGTTTTTTTTTCCCCTTGGTCATTGAGATTAGAATGGGTGTGGGTGGAAGGGAAATCGATCGGGAAGGAAGGGAGGGGTGGATAGTGAGTGGGTGAGTGGGTGGGGGAGGCTGTTTGGGAACCTGTTTGAGAAAGTGGGAAAGGCGCAAAAAGTATTACTTCCCCGAGCACGCACAACGACGGCGGATGCGCGGGTGGTGCGAAGATTGATTGTACGGTTTGTTTTGGTTGTGGTGGGGGGTAGGTGGGGGGTTGGTTATGAGCGGCTATGAGCGGCATGGTGCAGGCAGGGAAAAGGGGGTATATGAGAAGAGATGAGAAATCAAGACTCCCTGGACTAAACATAGGGACGTATGTACATACGCAAAGCTGTTTTCTAGATACATTGGCTTGGAGATGTTATGATTTTTTTTGATTTTTTTTTTAAAAAACGCAGCAGGAGATGATTTGGAATAATCACTAGCGTTTATCCCATTGATATGTATATATTACTGTTGACGACTCAAAGGAACAGGTGAAAACTCGCATCTCTCTCACACCTCCTTTTCGAAATCTTTCAAATCCCCCTCGTACCGTCATCCCCCTCACGCCCTCTTTACCTCATTACATCCACCAAGCCTGCCCGGGCCCCTATCAACCCCTCCTACCCCGATACCCATCAAACCGCCTCATACCACGCCCTCTTCCCCTCCCCACCACCACCACCCTCCTCCTCCATCGCCGCATTAGCAGCCAACCTTCGATTGACCTCGGGCATTGCATCTTCCGCGATCTTCAGGAGCAGCTGAATCATTTCTACGCGTGTGGTTCAAAGGAAGGCCGTTAGCACCTCTGCATGTATGTGTTGTTTGTAAGTTGGGTGTTGGTTTGTAGGGTTTGGCATGAGGGGAGGGGGAGGAAGGGTATTTTGGTGGGGGGGGAAGGGAAAAGGGGACTTACGTTCGATAAAGCCCGGGTTGGGGGTGATGGATGCTTGGTGCTGGGCTGTGAATGTGGTGAGAAGGGCTTGGAAGGGGTTGAAGGGGGCGTCGGGATCTGGGTGCTGAGAGGTTGTCTGGGAAGACGAAGATGTGTATTGCTGATGGCTCGACTGTTGCAGTGATTCCGAGGATTTTAGGATTGCTGTTTGCTGCTGCTGATCTGCTTGGTGCCTGGATTTGGTAAGTTCTTGGGAATCTGACTGCTGGGAGTTGGATTGCTGGGAGTTCAATTGCTGAGAGTTCGCCGGCTGCTTGTAAGTGCTCTTTGGCTGAATGTTGCTTTGCTGCAGGGCTGATATTCGCTCCTGCGAACCTTCATTTTGCTGGGTACTCGTTTGCTGCTGAGAGTTGGGTTGCTGCTGACGCTGCATCCGTTGCTGGCCTGTCGCTGGCGGTTGGGAATTCGATTGCTGTTGAGAGTTTGTCATCCGTTCATGATTCATTAGCTGATGAGGTCTATCGAGCTGCTGGGCCTGCATCGGCTGTTGGGGACCTACATGTTGCTGACGTAGTCCTTGCTGGGGGGCTTGTTGTGGCGGGATTTGGCCTTGATCATTGGAAGAAGCATTATCAGAAACCTCGTGAGGGCACAAATGAGATTTATGACCCTGATGACTGCATGGCTGTTGATGAACTGCTTTGTGGGGACATTCGCGAGGTTCGTGCGGCCTATGACTGCATGTCTGAGCGTTCTTCATGTGAGGACATGTGTGAGCCTCATGCCCATTGTGATTACATGATCGTGCTTTCTGCTTATGTGGACATGAAGAATCATCATGCCCCGGGTGATTGCAAACTTACTCACTCCCTTGGCTCTTACTTTCTTGATGAAGACAAGCCCGAGGATCGTGCGGCTGGTGGGAACAAATTTGCGCATTTGCCTTGTGTGGGCATAACTGAGCTTCATGTCCCTGATGATGGCACGACTGCTCTCTCTGCTTGTGGGGACATGATTGCGGCTGATGGCCTCCATGGTTGCATGAAACGGGCTCTTGCTGCCCTTGTAATTTACTCGACGTGCCTATAGCAGCATGGGATTGTGCTGAAGTTTGCTGAGCCCCAGAGTGAACCGCAGCTCCTTGAGGAGATACAGAATTCTCCGGTTTTCGAGAGCTATTTTCCTGATTCGGTTGAAGCGGTCGATTACCTTGCTTCCTCTGATCGAAGTTCTGCAGATGAGATGGCTGAATTTGAGGGCGATCACTTTGTGTCTTATTGCCTACCTGGACTGCATTCACAGTGGGCCCAGACTGGTTTTTTTGCATATTCGACATTGGCTGCTGTTGCTGTTGTTGTGTCTGCTGTCGGTTCCCTTGATTCATGTGGTCCACATTTGTCGGATGAGGTTGCTGATGCATTTGGGATCCGGCTTGGGCCATGGCAGCCGTAGGAAATATATTCGCAGTAGGTCTAGATCGATTCTGCTGCACATTTGGCCCTTGCCGTGTCTGCAGGGGTGGTGGTTGATGAGGCTGATTTACGAGGTTTTGATTTGGTCTCAAACCCGGAATATTTGAGTTAAGTCCTAGTTTCTGGTTTGATAATGGAGGGCGTGCTCCCAGAACCTGTGATGACATACCATGCATTCCGCTGTTGTGCGGTGCCATAGATGGGCTGTTGGCAAGTCCGCCTTGAAATTGGTCTTTTCGCTCACCAGGCCGAGCATTGTAAGGGGCTCCGGCCGGGCCATGAGAAATTGGAACCGATCCATGAGGACTTGCTGTTGGTTGATTGGGACTCGGCCTAATTACTCGTGGATTTGAGGCTAGTCCACCAGGTATTACACCAGCTCGCGTGGGAGCACTAGATCCTGCTTGATGTACGGCTGGCATGTTGGCGTGGCCATTACCGGCAAGAACAATGTTGGGTGAAGCTCGGCTCGGCCCGCCTCGAACAGGGCCTTGTGTTTCGTTTCTTGATGTACTTTGCCTCCCCAACGCGTTGTCCAGCCCCTGGATGCCATTGTGCAATGCCTGCTTCGAATAGTGTTCGCCCTCTCGGGAACGTTGTTGCAGACTAGTATTAATACCCTGCAGCTCATGCTCACCTTTTGCAAGATTCTTCTCCAATCCGTGACCGGCCAAGGCATGTTCGATTTCTCGTGCACCTGACTGAAGATCGTGTTCCAATTTCGTTTCGCCGTAATGTACATCTTGTGAGACCTTTCCGTCCAATAGCCGCTCCACTTCCTGCTTACCTGATTGCAGAACACTTCCGAGGTCGTGATCACGTCTCCGAAAGTCTTGGGCTATATTGCTGCCCTGGAGCTCCTTCTCTACCTTTCTCGCACCAGCTTGGAATTCTTTCTCCAAGATATGCTCTCCAAATCCCAATCCCATTTTCAGACCTTGCCCTGTAGATCGAAAACCTTGCTTGACGACAATCTCACCGGTTTCAAAGCCTCTTTCTAAAGCTTCGACGCCAGAGAGAAAATTCCTTTCTAGGCCATGCTTCCCAGAATTAAATTCACCCTCTAGCTCGCTTTTACTGGAATGACATTCTCCTTCTGCGAGAATTCCAGGAGGTTTGAATTTATCTCCCAGGCCTTCCAAACCAGACTCAATTATTCTTTCTGAACCATGCTCACTCGATTGTACTTCTGCCCTAAAATGGCGCCGACCATCTTCGTAGGATTCTTTCAGAGCCTGGGCTCCATACTGAAATCCTTGTTCCATCGTATCTCTGTCACTTCCGAAGTCCTCTCCCACACGGTGGCCACTATCGTTCGAATAGTTTTCGACGAAGCGACCGTCCCTCAGGACTTCGCCTTCGAATCGTCTTTCATCCCGACTGAGACTGCCACGGGAGTTTTCTTCGCCGCGGGAGTTCTGATCCAAAGAGTGCCCATCAGAAAGGCCATGTTGTGTTCCAAAGTCTTCTTCTACCACATGCTTTTTACTCTGGATACTCTGCTCTTCATTAATATTATATAATTGAAAGCCTTCCTTCAAACCGCGATTATCGATTAGAGGGTTGTCTCCAAGGGTTTGCAGATATCTCTTCATGCTAGACGTATATTCTGTGGAAATTTCCGATGGAGGATCTTGTACTTCATCATGAAGCACGGACAGTCTTTCTCTATCGACGACATCAGACAGCGCGCCGGAAAAACGAGTAGGTTTGGAATGCCGAGATTCTTGGAAACTTCGATCGCCTAATGGCTGCCCCTCATCGGCTCGATAATTCGAACCTGTAGTATATTGCTGGTTTTGGATTGATCCTTCTATGCTCTCTTCTATTTCCTCCGAGTTTTCTGTCTTAGAGACACCTGCCAGCATGGCTAACATGGCCCATCGCGAGCGTGCTTCGGCACTAACCACAGGCTTTGGGGTCCTTCTCACTTCGATAGAAGTAATGTTCTCAAACGCTACTTTCCGACCGGACTCCTGAAACTGCGAGTTCGTGCTTTGGTCATTAATGCCGTAGAGCTCCGACGAATAATCAGAATGAGACACGTCGACAGCTTCAGTGGGTCGACCGGAGTCTTGATTCCGCCCCGTACCTGGTTGCTGCGAACCTATCAGTTGGCCGTTTAGCGAAGACTGCAATGACGATTGATCCATATAGCGTGTTGTATCGGCTGGATCCCCAGGGCGATCAGAGTTCGCAAAGGTACTGACTAGCCCTGCATTCGGCTTGTAGAAGTCCTCGTTGGGCATCTCGACCGTGTTCTGGCTATTCTTAGATGCTGTTTCTTCCGAAGAATTGATATGTGAACCAGCATTAAACGTTGAGCCAAAAGACCTTGTTTCCGTAAAGGTCTGATCATCCATCGTAAAGGGCGACTTGCTCCTTGCTTCAACAGCTGCCGAATAATTCCTGAGAGAAAACGAGACCGAGACTGTCGGGGGTTGCTTGGTACGGCGCTTTTTAGTCTTGGAAGCAGTATTCTCAATCCCAAGCAATGCGCCACTCCATCAGCACTTGTTCTTTCAGACCTGCTATTTCCATGTCAATGCCTTCAGCATGTTCAACAATACTGTACGAGACTCTGGACGCCATCTCAGCTTACATCGCCATTACAAAGCGTTAATAATAACTATAACGAGAGATGAGAGCAGAGGAAGCTGGAAGCATAACACGCGCCAATCAGACTAAGCGAGCTGACTGAAAGTTGACCTTTCTCACTATGTCCATAAACTTCAGCGTTGCGCATGTCACCTATGTAGTGAACCTAGATTGCGCCACAGAGTCTTAGAATACCATGCAATCTTACCAGCCACTCAGCACTGATGGGATGATGTGGGATATAAGAACGCAGCACGAAGAGTAAGCAGTCCGCATACCTTAGCGAGGAGAGAGGAGAGGAGAAGTGAGACTGTAGTTTGTTCTCGAGCGAAGTGTGTCTTGGACTCATGATAGTGTAATAGACCAAACTTCGGCTTATTTTATTTCATTGGTAATTGTGTGCTCTTTTTCGCCCTTATAGCATATATAGCAAGACTCTCAAGCCTGTTTTCATTCTCCCATTCCACAAGCTCAACAGTTTCACACAATTCATCACGGATTCCTCCAATCAACTTCCTATCCCTAGAACAAACTCTCATAGACGTTCCACCTCAAGAAATTCACTAGCTCGTCACCTCATACTTCAGTCCCAACTCTCCAAGAGAATGTCTCAATACGGCAATCAACAATACGGCCAAGGTGCCCAAGACCAAAGCCAGCAAGACCCATCTGCTGGGGGTTACGGTCAACAAGATACCAACGATTATGGACAAGATCAGGATGCTCAACAAAACCCATCTGCTGGTGCGTATGGGCAAGAAGATCCCAGCCAAGCAGGCGGCGACCCTTCCGCCTATGGTCAACAAAACCTCAACTCCCAGAAGAACGGTTATGGCGCGGTGACTACCAAGCAACAAGGTGTCAACGGCGCAATGACACAAGGACAGCAGGGAAGACAGGGACAGCAAGGACGACAAGCCGTGTCTGCCAAGCACGCTGATTACACCCCAGAACACCACGACGCCGTTCATCACGCCGGAAAGCTCGCTAGTAAGTATCACCCTATCCGCAGTAGAGACTCGATCAACTAACAAAATCCCACCACAGAGAAGGGTTTTACTTCACAACACATGGACGCCATTGTCAAACTGGGAATGTACGGCTTGGGTACCTTGGCCAACACCCACAGCCTAGCCCCCGAAGCTCCTCACCCTGGAAACGCAGAAGAAGAACCTATGCAATGACGGCCCCGGGCTTTGGTGCAGATACTGGTATATTTTGAGAGCTGGACGACGCGCCATATCGTGCTGGGCTGGGGGCTTGCTGTTTTGTGCTTGGCTATAGCGCTCTTGTCGTTGGTTTTCCTGTTGTTCATGTTTCACGTATTTCTGCTCCTTTTGCTCGCTGCGTTGTACATCCGTCCGACGATCCTGAAAAAGCGCAGATAGAAAAGTAGAATATTCAATATCTCAGCCGATTCCAAATCTAAGATATTACATTAATTTACATCTTTGTGCAAATCCGGTCAACCATAAGAATTTGAAAGAAAGCTGATAACTTCAAAAAATTCCGTGAACTCACCTATAACCCCGCATACCCCGTACAATCCAACTGTCGCCTTGAACCCCGTGATGTTCATCACCAGCCTACCTTTCCCAAACCCCCCTAGCCAAACCAAAAAGCCATCTCACATAATATCCTTCACTCCCACTGTTGAAATATGCTATACATACCTGAATAGGATTGTTCCAAAGTGTGTTCACATTTTGGCCGATTCGTCAACCAACACCCACAACGCCTCTCATCCCGCGAATCTCACTTTTTTCTAATCCGCAAAACCCAAGATCCCCACAAGTTCTTACCTGACATCAAAACGGATTTCTCCGCGCTGACTGTGCAGCGACCTCATTACCTTCGGTCTGCGCTTATAGCTTACTGTGCTCGTACATCAGTTCTAAGCGCGAGAGGCTGATTTGTAAAGGCTTTGGTGGCTGAAAGGAATAAATTCTATAGACTATTTTCTTTGAAGGGAGTTTTGGAAGAAAGGTCGATTTGGTGGAAAGCGGTCGATCGCTTTTGCTTTAGTTTAAAGTAATAGATGCTGACGGAGATAATGAAATTTGTTGGTACAGTTAAGATTGTTGGAGAATGGAGCTAGTGCTTGCGAGCTACCTTATCTACAGTATCTGACGCTAAGGAAATGGAAAATAACCGCCGGATTCTGATTTCCTTCTACCCAAAGATACCATTCCATCAACACCGCCGGCTCCTGGCCTCACCATGACCCCGACTTCCCACCTCCCGCGAAAACTACTTCCGGTGCACTACAGGAGCCTTGACCCGGACAGGGACTGCTGGGACTGGTGCCCTTCCTGGTCACTAAATGAGCCAACCCCCCCTTAAGGGACATGTTCAATTAATGGGAGATTTACCAGCTGGATCTACCGGTTGCCCCTTACCTTGGGGTGCGTTTGCGGTTGACGAGAACCGCCTTGGGTGCCTTGCGCTTTCGGTTGTGACTGTTGGGGGAAGGCACTTTGGCCTTTCTGCACCTGATTGCTAGATCCGCCCTGGGATTGGCCAGCGCGCCCTTGGTTCCCTTGGGGTTGGCCGAAGCCAGCTTGATTTTGGCTTCCATGCTGTTGGCCATAGTTGCCTTGGCTTCCCGAAGACTGCTGGCCGGAGCCATTCTGGCCTTCTTGCGATTGGTCGCCAAAGTCACCTTGGTTGCCCTGGGACTGATCGAAGCTGCCTTGGTCCCCTTGTGACAGGTCTGTGCTGTAGCCGTCTTGGCCTCCTTGACTTTGCTGATCTCCCTGGTTCTGCCTATATCCATTCTGTCCATTCCGATCTCCGTTGGGAGGGATAACGGTCCCGATCCGGGGGGTGAACTGTGCGCTTACTTGTGCGGTTGTAGTTCCTGGCGGTGCCTGCGAAGGCGGTGCTTGGGGAGCCGGCGGCTGAGCAGGTGCTGTGGGGGCAGCTGGTGCTTGGACATAGCTGACGCTCACGTTGATCGGACCAGCTGGAGCGGGTGGTGGTGGTGGTGGTGGAGGAGCTGGAGCTGGAGCTGGAGGACTTCCACCCAGGACGCCTGTTAATATAGGTCCGACAAGGGGGCCTATTAACGCGGGAAAGAGCCCTGCCATTTTGGATATGATCGCGTTGATTTGACAGTTCAATGATTCGCAGAAGTCTGAAAACAAAACCTAAGGGTGTCCAGGTCCGAAATGCAGCGCGGCCAGATATATTATCAAGATTTACACGGTTGCGCCAACAGAGCTGGGGCTGATGTCGTTCCCATCGTGGCGTTTATCGCATCTTAGCTCGAATGCAGCAAGTAAGCCGTAGAGATTACGATGAACGGTTTGTATGACATAAAATAACATTGTATGACAGGCGTAAGGTTTGAATTCTGGAAGCGGATGAGGTGAGTGTTGTAAGCTTATCGATGACCTAGTTGAAAGAGGCAATTAAGCGAGACGTCCATCGATATCTTGCTTGCACTTATCTAAGGGAGAAGACGAGTATTTGAATATAGGTCTAATATGCCGACCGTCGAGCCGACGTCCTTGCCCTCGCAGGCATGTAGTTCCTGGCGAAGCTCGCGTCCCTAACGTATTTGGGCACAACGGTACGTATAATCATAGAATGGCAAGGATACTACACATGCCTCACATCCTCAGCAATTTATTCTGGGCTCGCAATATGACATGAAAAGGAATAGAGACGGTGCAACCGGTGTAGGCGTAGGCATGAGTTAGCTCCACAATCAGAGAAGGTTCAACACCAAAGCGAACAGCGACCAAGTACAGAAATCGAGATGCTCTGTAAAGGTAATCATATAGTTATATAGTCATATCGTTCGTTAATGAGACCATCTAACCCTTGATCTCCATAAACGTCGGCCTCTAAATCGACATAAGGAAAGAAGAGAATTTTATATACGGTTTTAAGACGAAGAGCGTGGGAAACACGATCCTTAGGCCATATGTGCAGAACCGTTGGGAACCCTCCCAAACAGATCTATGGTTCCTTTCAGAGAGATGTAAGTATGAGGCCATGAACGGAAGAGCTTGCCGGTGTCTCGAATGGCCAGCTCTCAGCGATATAGAGACTGACTTTTGGAGGGAGTAAAAGCGATAGCTTAAGATATTACCAGCGCCTCGTGTACCAGGTGCCTATGCGATCGTCGCTTCCTGAATCTTCTCGATGTTTTCGTTCCGGATTCCGCAACAGGATTAGCGCAGGTTCCGGAACACTTCTGATATATGGAGATGTAGCCCATCGAGCCCAGAGCGCCGCCACAGACTTGCTTGCCATTGCCCGAACAGGGCATATTGCAAAGCCCAGACGCGACTCCAGCACCATTCGCGACATTCATGGCATTGTCGCACCAGCACTGGTTACCATCTTCTAGGCCAGCCATGGAAAAGCCCAAGCCACCGCAGAATGTTATGCACGATTCGACTGACATAGGGACGATATTTGATGTGTAAGCATTCTTGCTCGCTTTGGTGAAGACTCGTACTCCATTCACCATATCGGTGAAGCAGCCAACATATTGCCATTTTTCGGGAGTCATATCAGTATGCTGAGTTACTGGCGTGCTTAACGAAGTTGTGGCGCCACATCCTGTTTGTGAATGAGCTTCTCCAGGGCCATACTGGATGTCGTTGCATCCAGGTAATTTATCGAGCATTCCCCAGATTGGCTCATCGACAGACGGAGCAATGGAGCAACCGTTCATCTCAGAGTTGGAGTTGATGCCTCCTGGTACCGAAGGACACTTGTCCACGCGTGCATCCCCAGAATTACAGGTGTTGATCAAGGTCGCCAACGTATTTGTATCCCAACCACTGAACTAGCAAAATGTTAGCCCCGCTTATTATGATTTCAGGGTTTTCCAAGATGAGACTCTTACAAAATCACCGTGGAGACCATATCCAGTAGGGTCTCCTTGCGCCAGAACCCATGGGGTTGAACCAGTACCCTCGGTCCATTCGCCAGCAAATGCGTGGACATCCCAGTAGACCTCAACATGCAATTGTGGATGGTGTTTCCACCCAGCTGGGCAATTCTTGCTGCCTCCTGAGGCGCCCACACTGCTCGAGTATTGCATATTGTCCCGGTAATTCGACAGACCGGCTGACGGGTTGTAACATGATGGAAAGTAGATATCGTATCGCAATCCCGTCCCGGTAGCGGTACAGTCTTTATCGGGGAAACCGACGCCTGTATCCGGAGAATTCGGGTTTTGTGAAGCATAAGCACCAGAACCAGGACAACTAATTTGAATCGGTTGAATCGCGCCACGTGCAGGATCGATATTATAATTGGTGTTCTGTGGTTGAGAACGCATGAATGGATCACCAACCACAATTCGAAGACCTTGATCGAAAGGCACCATATTGTCATCAGTTTGTTCGAAGCTGGTGTAAAGTCAACATGCAAATAATCGAAACTAAACAGCTAATGGGACGAACATATAATAAACATTGAACTGGGTCGTCTGTACTGGGACAAAGCTACCATTTGATGCATGGAAGAATAAGCTCGGTATCCAATAGTTGCTGAGGTCGTTCTTGACCTGACTAGATGTGCACGTTGACTTCATGGCTTGAGTGTCGGACATGGTTGGCAAAAAAGCATTGCCGCCAATGACCGTATGGACACTGTCATAATATTCGGAGTCAGTATTACCGTATCGGGTTACAGGATCAAGCTTTATGGTAGATCAAGAGAGAGAAGAGGGAAATAAAAGCTCGATGTGCTCCGAAAGACGTCGAGAGATTCGGGATGAGGCTCAAAGGAGGGAAATGTGAGGGGAAATGATGAGAATGTAAGTCTGGGAACATACTGCGCTGATACCGTCCCCGGGCTGATGATAGGGTCTTCACGCCCAACAACGACAGGGTTTCCGAACCCAATGACAGTGAACGACCCAGCGTGCCCTGGTGTAACTGGAGCCGGACACATCGCAAGCGCAAGGGCTAATATGCCTCCTCCAGAGAAGCGCATGATGACGGGAATATAGAACGAGATGGATGAAGGTACTTTGACACGGATTTCAAAGGATTAGGTTTCGAGAGCCGAATTTCGGTCTGGCTTGAATAATTGCCAACGACAACAAGATGAATGAATGAAGCTTTTTTGTAGAAGGAATATAATATAGGAGCCGGAAGTGGGTAGAAGTCGCAGACCTCGCAGCTATTGAAGGAAAGAAGGGTGGCAGTTGAATAGAAACTCTTGGCCCAGGGTGATCAATGTGAAGGGTGTGGGTCTTGAGGAGACAGAGGTACAGGTATATATACATCAAAAGGTAACGGCGGTTCCCATCGGTACAGGGACGGAGATGGTGTGAGACGCCCTTGTGCTAAGAGTTCCCCTCTCCAACGGCCTGAGCTCACATGAATGACAGTACCACACCATGCCCCATCCTGGTTCCTAAGTCCCATCGGATTTGCTGTCGTCGTAATGCTCCTTTTTTTCCCTTGATGCCCCGCGGCCGAGAGCTGCATGTCGTAAGTGATAGATGATAGATATGCAGATCGGGTAAAATTGTGCCACTGTGATTGAACAGACCACATTGAGCACGGATCACTACCTTATGCACTTGTTCCTGTCCTAAAGCCGTTGCTCTTGACCCAGGAACCCGTCAGTCAAGACTAAACAAGGGTTCGGCCCTATCTTGCATAACATCGATTGGCCCGGCTAAACATGCCATGCCCTTAGCGGTGAAGGTTAAGTGGAGTGCCGTGATGCTGGCAGTCGAGCAGGGAGTTTCAGATAGCGCCACCATCTCATTGATCTAGATCTTTGTGATTGACTTTCATAAATGCTGGCTGCATGGGTTTGTGGTCGATGCCTACCCTCCCTACCAACGACTGATCAATCGCGCATTTCTGATAAGCAATCCAAGCAGGTGCAGTGCAGAACGTTGTTCTCGTCCCATGCAGATATGACACCATCAGCAGATGACCAGCTTCCTGGATCCGCAACAAATGCGCGAGTAGCTGTAGGAGTCTGCACATAGCCAAAAAAAATTTGCGTTTCTCCGTACCCAACGCTGGGATGGTGACAGATAATTTTTGCACTCGCGTTACTCTTGCCTTAGATGCCCTCTTGTCATGGGCTCGGCAAGTGGATGAGCTCGGACTTGGACGTGGTACTGTACCCTCACATTGAGGAACATAGAGCCTGTTCCGCATTAAAGGAATGACGCTGTCTGGATCAGTAGAATCATATCCAGCTGCTTATTTGGAATTGGGAAAACCGCTACCTCGGTTTTTTGAGCAAGCCGTAATCCTTGTGAGTTTATCTATATCGAAGGTTCCGGACTTCGGCGATGGCGACTGTAGAGATCTTCTCAGGGCGACTGTAGCTTGGTTTTGCGAAAGTGCCCATAACCTCCCCAAACAGTAGACAGTATGCCGATCTTCTTGTTCGAGGTAACAAATGATGAAGCACACACATTGACCACCGCAGGTCATTCGCTCCAGAGTGGAGTCAAGCATCTCGATGCTCATCAACTCCCTCGGTACGTTGTGTAACTCCAAGGGCCCAGCAACAAGGGAACATGATAGTGCCCGCTGTGTGGGTGCACAAAGAATCTGATTTCCACCTCAGGAAAGAATGTGTTGCCCTCTCCGTAGTATGCGCCCGTTTCAAATTTCAGACTCCACACCATCTTCCCGTCTTCGTGTTCGGCCAGATTAGCGAAGATTTCCGAGAGGCTAGGACCTTCTTGTGCGTTCCAGGTGGAAATGCGTCCGTCGGACGTGGTGGTGGCTCGGAAGGGATTTGACGGTCCCAGTGGGCGGATTAGAGTAAGGGAGACATCGAGGGACGGCGCAGGGCGTCCGGTAGTAAGGTCAAGGACATGGCAGGTTATCGGGTCACGCTGTGGATTTGGAGCTGGATGAGGAGTAAGGACTGCAGCGGTCGTTGTGTTCATTATGTCGTCGTTATTTTGTGTCTTCGTGAAGCTAGAGAGCACTTAAGTAGTTGAATGTCCAGACGTCCGAGGTGCCTCACAACGACGATAAGGTTCTATGTATTAAAAAGGGCGTCGCGACGATAAGGTAATAAGGTTATCGGCCAAGTGTAATACAAGGACGAGCCCAGGCTCTACGTCACAGAAGCCGCGAGTGGCCTTGATGTGTCGCACTTTAGGTACTCTTGATAGTAGTGAAGGTGTCTTACCACTTCGTATTGTCTGAGGTAGAACAATACCTTCGTTACCAAGTATTCCAATCGAAAAGACTAGAACAACCAAGACTACTATCTCCTCGGTTTGTGCACGACCCATATTTGACTCCACATTTCAAGGCAGTACCGTCAATCCAACCTAGACGAAACAACAACGAGAGTAACAGGCTTGCGATAATTCTTACTTCATAATGTCTGCTGCAGCTGTCGACGCTGGTTCCGATACACTTGAGCCTACCTTACGGAACATCCTCGACCAGAAGTCACTCCGCTGGATTTTTGTTGGAGGTAAAGGTGGAGTAGGAAAAACCACAACTTCCTGCTCACTCGCTATCCAACTTGCCCGTGTTCGCAAATCCGTCTTGCTTATCTCGACCGACCCTGCGCATAATCTTAGTGATGCGTTTAGCCAGAAGTTTGGTAAAGAAGCAAGGCTGATCGATGGCTTTACGAACCTAAGCGCAATGGAAATCGATCCCAATGGAAGCATCCAAGATTTATTGAAGGAAGGGGGAGAGGGTGCGGAAGAGGCTATGGCAGGCCTAGGGGGTATGGGAGGCATGATGCAGGATCTGGCGTTCAGTGTGCGTCTCCGGATCTTTAGCTGGAAGACTACGAGCTACAATACTAATATATGAGGATATAGATACCTGGTGTCGACGAAGCGATGTCTTTCGCCGAAGTACTAAAGCAGGTCAAATCGCTTTCCTACGAGACCATCATCTTCGATACAGCCCCCACAGGCCACACTCTTCGGTTCCTCCAATTCCCTACTGTCATGGAGAAGGCGCTTGCCAAGCTCTCGCAATTATCAACTCAATTCGGACCCATGCTGAACTCGGTTATTGGTGCACGAGGTGGGCTTCCTGGTGGGCAGAACCTCGACGAAGTCCTGCAGAAGATGGAGTCTCTTCGAGAAACTATAGGAGAAGTCAACACCCAGTTCAAGAACGCTGATATGACAACATTCGTGTGTGTCTGTATTCCAGAATTTCTGTCATTGTACGAAACGGAGAGAATGATTCAGGAGTTGAATTCGTACGAGATCGACACGCATTCCATTGTGGTGAATCAGTTATTGTTCCCGAAAAAGAGCAATGTCTGTGAGCAATGTAATGCGAGAAGAAAGATGCAGAAGAAGTATCTAGATCAAATCGAGGAGCTCTATGATGAATTCAACGTTGTCAAGATGCCGCTTTTGGTGGAAGAGGTGAGGGGCAAGGAAAAGCTGGAGAGGTCAGTGTTTATAGCCAAGTACTTACCGTCTTTGTTAGCTAACTATAGCATCCACTTTAGCTTTAGTGAGATGCTTGTACATCCTTACGAGCCGCCAGAGTAGTTCGGGTGGGTCTGGGCAAAGAGGCTGCTAGATTAACGACGTGAAGGAGTCTCTTATTGTTGACGTCTTGCAGTGTAGAAGCACTTGGCCGTTATGGTACATACCTATTCCTTGATCTTATGGCGCAGCCATCCAGGCATTCCATCGATTGTGAGCCTAAGAGTATCATAGAAACTGCAATGAACTAGAAAGATCCACTGTTATAAGATGAGACCGTTGGCAGTATATTAATATTCAACAGCAAAAGAAAACTTCCTGCCAGGTCTCGCTGACTCATTTTGAGGGATATTCTTCAAAGCAGCTGAATTCCAGTAGAAATTCCTGTGAGAAATGCCCAATGGATGAGTATGGTTTAGGTCGTGCGAGGGCTTGGCGATGAAATCAACATAACTCACGCTGTACTGTTCAGACATCTGGCAATGAAAACAACTGGAGTATTCGCCAGATCTGTTGGCTGCCTTGTCAACATAACGCCTCCTATAAGTTCAATACTTCCAGCGTGGCGATTCTCATCGGTCAGTGCACTGCTACATGCATGGTTTTGGACACGATGATATGCTGGAATCTCAGGGCTTGGAAGTTCAGGAGCACAAGTCCCAGGATTAGATTGCGTGCATATCTTGGTGCTGTCCAGATTTCACTGGATTTTGAACTGATGCCGATGAAGATAAGCCCAGGCAAGAGCAAACGTTTATTTTCTCCAGTTCCCTTAACCTCCTATCAATCTCGATTATAGGGCGATTCCGCAATTCCAGCCAGGCCAGCAAGTTCCCTAGTCTATAGAAAACCTTGCATCCGTATGTTGGATACCACACCACAAGCTGAGGAACGGTATTCGAGCAACAAAATTCGGTTCTAGAGTCCAGCACCCTTCGCTATTCCGATTGGAGTCCGCGTCTTAGGTAGGTTGTACGGGCTCTGGGGTTGATCCACCGTGCCCCCGTGGGCGGATTATTCTTTGAATCATCACTGGCCTATCTCTCAGGTTTTGGTAATTGAATCTTTTGTGTCGCCACTCTAGCTCTTTAATTCCTCCTCAACACATCTTGGACAAGTCTGGGTGCGAAATGGAAGGGCTGACGCTTGAAAACTAGCCCTATTAGGGATCTTTGTTTCTTCCAACAAGAAGTGCAACCTGTTAACTCGGCTACAAGCATTGTACGAATGCTTCTTTTTGTTGGGCGGGGGGGATTACCTCTCAAGTCCAGTTCAAGGCGAAGGCGCTTTGCGCATCATCACCCATAGAGCTCCGACAAACAGATGTTGTCATTATGCAAGCTACATCCTCTGATAACGAAGATCAGCATGAACCCATTTTATTATGTGTATTTGGTGTACAAGGCAGCCAAAAGGCGGACCTAGGCTCTCGAGGCTCTAGGTTCAATCAGGAACGTTAGAAAACAGGGCGCCGTATGATCTGGGTGGTGGCAGCCCATATTATATGACTGATTAACCAATTTGATCACCCACGCACAGGGACAATTACATTGTATCGCAATAATGAGGCTCCCTGGTGCAAAAGTAGTGAAAGTGAAGCGGCCAATAGGATCTAGCGAACTTCCGTAGCCAGGAACGCGTACTTCGTCCACGGTATAATATTTAGATTCGGATTCAGAAACGCCGACAACATCTTCGTCTGCAATTTTCATTCCTGCGTAAAAACTGGCGGTAGAGGCGATTACCACAAATTGCCCAATAGCATAGCTTGAATTCCAAGGCTGTAATGGGTATAAGGGAGGTATCAAAGGTCCCTATAGAGGCCAGTCTCAACAGCTACTCTTTCTTAACTTTTCGAAAAGCCTTGCCCGATCTTTGCCCTCTTCCAACTCTCCAAGATGCCTTCCGTCCAAAGTAGCGACTACAAACGGTATTTCGTCCCTGGCTTTGGTATATCTCGGCATATCATCTTCAGCCACATCCATTTCTATCTCGGGCCATACGCATCGGTCCGGCCATACTCTTACCAAGGACGCGAAGGCTACCTAGTCACTGCCCCCGGCCTTCCTCTTACCAAGGTTAGCCTTCGACAGAGGCTCCAATATGACACCTTCTAATCTCTCCCCAGAGCCAGATAGAAGATCTTCAGAATCTCTCCAGACAGTACGAGCAGCAAGCCGCGGAGCGAATGATCATAAGCGGCAGTGGCGTCGACGAGGACATGTACATTAATCGCCCTGTGCAGGTGCAGCAGCGGAGAAGATACGCACCGGATAATTACGGCCGAAGCCGATAATGACCGATCTTACCAAAACTATCGCCGTCGGCGGTCGGGTTCAACATTATGGTCACGCTGGAGTATGGCCTTAACTGATGATGTTGCATAGCCGGCGACAGCCTATAAAAGTCGAGGCATTTACGTGGCACAACCACACAGTTCTCTGTTCTGGTTGTCAGTCTGATTTTCGTCGTCACCTTCCTATGTAACCCAAAAGTTTCAACATCACTGCATCAATCTGTTTGGTCTTACTCTTCTCGCAGCTCATGTTCCTTGCGGCGTTCTGAGCGATAATAATATAAATCTTTGTTTGTGGAAAATCTGCAATATCAGGCTACTGGACATCCCCTCAGCCCTTACTTATATCAAATAATAGACCTTTCACCCCTATATCATCTTCTTCGATGGGTGAGTGTTTACGGGTATAACCTGTTAGTCTGAGCATGTCAGGCAAGATCATGGTCTACATTTATCCGCTCTAGAGACTTTGTTTGGCAATCCCATGCCTTCTCTCACCATTTATCAATGGCGATTCCTTTCACAGCATGTTTTCGATCCCGGCCGTAGCCGCTTGTAATGCAAGTCGAAGATATCAGCCGTGGCCTAGCGACATGCTCGTAATCCATACACAAGGGCGTCTATCATACTATCACCAGGGCCCCAAGCTAGACTCTCCTGCAAAGGAGCAAGAGCTGCAAGCTAGACCCGCAACTGCAAATTATGTACGAAGGTATGAACTCCCGGCAGTCTCTCGGAGAGCAGATCAAGCGGTTTGGAGAAGTCGGCCAGGCACTCACAGCCCAAACAGACACCTCATAGAAGTAAGCCATACCCAATAAGGCCTCTAGACGACAGCAGCCGTACGTTGCCTCAGAGTACCCAGCGCCGGTCGCGGCTCATGGATAAAAGCCTTACTTTTGGGATCGGGGATGTTCCAGTAGGCTTCGGTGTCCGAACACCGAACTTGCCTTTGAAAGCCCCAAACACGGTGGTCGCAATCCTTCGATTTATCTGATCATGGGTGTAGGTGCATATCGAGGAGACGAAAGCCAGAAGTGATCAGATGGCGCTGACCTCGCTTGTCAGGCGCGGGTTTTACGGGCGTAGGCTGACCATCGAGGCCATTGGGGTTTGCTGACTGAATGGACCGGGCCGATGACAACGTCTACTTCTTCGTAATCCCGGTTACGTACATGTTGCGCATACTCATGGAAATCAGGAGTGCCTTAAACATTTGTTGATTGTCTTGAATCCTAATCTGCTTGAACGTGCCTCCTGAGCTAACCATATCGTGGCATGCTTCTCATTGAGCCTTTGAGCAGACGACTAGCTTTTGGGTTAGCCGACGAGTTTCTTCACAGATCTTTCATCAATGTTTGGAAAAATACATAGAAGACATGGTCATTTAACGCAATTGTGGTCAATTTGCATATCAATCGAAAGTCTTCCGTTGTTCAAATTCATATCAGCTATCGGGTCAAAGGGTGTTATGATATCTCAAAAGATCGTCGGATTTACCACTCGGGAACGGGCTTCGATCAGAGAGCCTTCAATATGTTTTTCAGGAAACCCGAACGGAATATCTTTCGGTACAACAGTCAAATTCCCTTCGTCCAACCCACCGCGATCGTCAATGCTCTCCATAAGTTGAGGGGCCATCAGGCCTTCAATTTAGCAAACTGTCATGGTTTCTGGACCATGCGCGAACGAACCAACCCAAAAAACTGCAAGAGCAGGTGATTAAAGGATTGAGAACGCAGGTTTCTAATATAAACACATATCACAACAGCACTACATCCCAGGAGCCGCTGAACTTTTTGCTCTTATGGACCTATCTGTTCCAGCTCAAACTTGAGACGGTCTTCATTTCCCAAAATTTGCCTGCCTGAACGCTAGAAATCTCTCCAATGACCAGGCTTTGCTGGTTTTCACAGAGCTATTACAATTCTTTCTTTTGCCTCCTCAGTTTGAGCCTTTAGGTCAATAGAACGTAACATTATGCCGCCACGAGAGATTATGCCGACATAAAAGAAAACGAAACGAAGATGTGTCCGCTATTGCTGGTAGTATCTAAATCTCCTAGATTTGCTCCATGTTTCCATGAAGAATTATGACGAGGTTCTGATCACAGCGCCAACACTTCGCTGTCTTCTGATATTCAATGTCGCCTTTCAGCGGTTATACAGTCGTTCAGACAACTTTTATTTTCTCCCTTGAATTGATTCGAACTGTGGACATTAGATATACGACGTGGCATAGTCGTCCTATAATGCTGAGTATCCAAGGTTGATTCCTCCCATTTTATCATGCTTGAGATGCTTCTAGCTGCTAGTACGGAGGTACGTTTGTACGATTTGAACCCCGCATGCGTGATCTCATTGGGCGTAAAAGTCCAAGTACCTGCGTGTGAAGGTATGTTTAGGATAGAGATTCGAGTTCACGTTCAACTACTTACTGTGGTAGATTTTGAAGCTGAATTGGGTCTTCACCTTGACATTATTTGATATATTATTGTGGTTACAGCTTTATATACTCCGAGCTTCGCCAGTGATGCATTTAATGTATGTCTCGGCGCCTTCACGAGATCAATGCGCGATTCGGAGACACTCCAACTAGAGATTTACTCTACTCTACAAACATCGTCTTGTTCAAACCCATCAGCAAATCAAATAGAACTCTTGTTTATTTAGAACTAAGTATGTGCCTTAGGACTTCAGTGGTGCAGCACGCAGGGTGACAAGATGCTTACATATCATATATCGGATCGGCACGCAAGCTCCGTAACGAAACCACTAGTGTCATCTAAAAAGCCACCCATTGTGTTTCTACTCCCTAAGGGTTCCTGAAGGCCCGCAGAGCAGAATCGCGTTCTAGGACAGGTCGCAGCCTGCAGGTATTCTAGAGATTGACCAAGAAAACCAAGATGATCTCGAACAATGCACAGTTGACAGAAATACTTTACCCAGTAATGTCGCTGGTGGTGTACGATACATAAGGTAGGTAAGTATGTGACTGATTGATGGATCATTTTCTTGGTTATTGAGGGGAAATTGATTTCGAAACTATACAAGCGAAGCTAGTAATATTTCCACGCCTTCTGCAGAATTTATTTCTGTGATCAGCAATTCCCCCTCGAGAAAACTACATCATCACCGTCATCGGTACACGGAAGCTGCGCCTTTTCGTCCACCCGAATCTCTGGTACGACTCAAAAGGTGTTTTTGAGATCTTCCAAGTGTGGGACCCCCCCCCCCAGTACTACTGCAATACTGCCAAGCTCTGTCTCGGGTTTCGTCTGTCGTTTCCTATACAAGTGTCCAAACGGAAAGAGAAAAAAACCCGCCCCAGGAGCCCTATGAACAACGCATTTCGTCATCGAAAAATATGTCAGTCGCCGTCGCACGTAGGCGCTCTCCACACATGCCATATTCAGCCTCTAGAAACCACTCTCCTCCCATGGAGAATGACAGTATCCAAAAGGTCGCTGTCAAGTCGGAAGGTTAGTCAGATCATCCCGTGTCCTGTATCGCTATTTCTTCCTCAATAATGCACCGTCCCTATTCGTTTTAGCAGTCTCTATTGGCGCCTGCATCCACAATCCTCGAAATAACCTTAGATTGACATCATCGCTCGCAACTCGACATCCTTAATCATCATATCGCTGACCTATGGATATCAAAGATACATCTAGAGAAGACTCACAGGCTTTGATTGGCAACAAAACACCGCCGCGATCAGGTATGCTTGCAATCAGTCAATGCGCCGTCGCTGCAACTCGTTCCATCACTGTTCTGACCATCCGACAGACTCTCCGTCACATGCTCAGGAGCCGCCAGATCAAGACGAGACGAAGAGGATCCAAACTTCATCCAATGCGGATGCAACCCAACCTCTCGCTCCTCCACCTCGACCGGTACCGAATCAACAGAATCCAACGGACGCGTCCGACTACTTTGCACCGAGCCACAACAACAGCCATTTCTCACGCGAACCGAACCCTTTTGAGCAGTCATTCGGCATCCCGGCCACAGAGACTCCGGGCAACAAATCCTTACTTCCTCCGGTAGCAGCGCTTACCTCTCCGGCACCGCTCGTCAGTGGTGCACCATCCGCGGGCGGATACGGTTGGACAAACTCTTTGAGATCAGGACCGTTGAGTCCTGCTATGCTGGGTGGACCTATTGGCACAGGAGATTACTTTGATCCTTCGATAAGAGGAAGCTTCCCGACACCGAACGAATCGTCTTTACGAACAGGTTTGACACCCGGGGGAGGTGGTTCGATGTTTCCTGCGCCCAGTCCGAATTCACAAGCTCTCTTTCAACAGCTTCAAAGTGGTGGTGCTACACCGAGTACACTGGACTTCCATCGAACTGCAATGAGCGCAGCTGCAGCCCAGAAAAATATACAGACGGGCGCAAACGGTGCGACTTCTCAACCCGCACATAAACGGGCACCTATTGCTTCCATGGACACATCAACACAGCAGCAAGGGCAGAATCAAGTCTTCGGAGAAAACCAACAACACAATGACGCCGCCAATGGCTTATTCCTCCTCGCCCAAGCTGGGACCGACCAAACTAACAACCAGTTCGCCATACCGAATCCTCCCTCCGGCATCGTCCAAAATAGCAATCAAGCCCGTGCCCAAGAAACTCCACCTAACATGTCAAAGAGGGCTGGGCGGAACGCCAACGGATCGATAGGGGGAAGTTTGTCTGATTCTGCACAAGGTCAGAGTGAGCTGAGCGGCGAACGTTCTGACAGTGCCGAACAAGCAATGCCTACAACAAGGACTCGAAGTAAGCGTACCACGACCGCTAAAGGTGCAGCGGCCGGCAATGGAAGACGGAAAGCAGACGACACCCCTTTGAAGCAACCATCTGCAAAGAAGTCAAAGACGAGCAACGATAACAGTGGGTTGAATCTGGATATGAACATGGACGGTATGGAATCCGATGAAGAGCAAGAGCAAATGAACATAAAGGAAGAACAGTATCATGAGAACGGAAAGAAGATGACTGATGAAGAAAAACGAAAGAACTTTCTGGAGAGGAATCGGTACGTGCATCTAATATTCACCTGCTGTCCTCTTTGGCTGACGAGTCGTAATTAGTGTTGCCGCATTGAAGTGTAGACAACGCAAAAAGCAATGGCTCGCAAACTTGCAGGCTAAAGTTGAGATCTTTACTAGTGAAAATGATACCTTGTCCGCTCAAGTGGCTCAGCTCCGGGAAGAGATCGTTGGCCTCAAGACGATACTCTTGCAGCACAAAGATTGCCCAGTATCTCAAGGCCAGGGTCTTGGTCACTATTTCCAACAGCAACAAGACTACAACCCTCATGCAAACCCTTATGGTATGGCCATGGCGAATAGCCAACAGGTCATGGCAGGCCAACGAAGGTACCCCTCGGATTTTCGCTCTGTAGTCACATAGCTAACCATCTTAGAAGTTAATCCTATAATATGAGATTTACATACGAATTTGGAGGACGGTGGCAATTTATAACGGCCAAAATGGTGTTGGTTTACGGCACATCAAGTATTGCGTAGAGGAGCAAGGGCCTGCTCAAATCCGCAACGACTCTAGAAATTACGACAATCTTTTCGTGAAGGTAGGCGTATAAAGGAGTCGAGGGATCTGTATATCACAAATACATTTGCTGGCGCCTGCGCTTGCATTCTGAGCACGTCTACCGGCGGCAATGTACTTGGCTTTTGCACATATTCTTGCTCGGTCTCCATCTTTCGACTTGTTGCTTTTGACTGGCGTCCTCGGCTTCTGAATGTGCTAAGACGCATGACGATTGCCCAAAATGGCGAGGGTTGCATCATCAAACACCCATAAACAGTAGCTCTAGGGGCGACAGGTGTATCTACTCAAAATTACTCGGTTATATCTTACTATATTTTTTCGAACACAACATTGCTATATTTAATACATAGCTGTCAATAGCCTCTTATTATTAGTATAGATATGATTATCACCTTAACGGCCTATTCTCACTTTCAGTACTCATTCTCCGTGACACTGCCGTCTCATACTGCCCCAAATTTACACTCCCAGCAGACCACAACATCACCGCCTGCACCCTGACGGCGCCAACATTCCCTCTGTCACCCCTCCCCCTCCCTTCCTTCCGCCTCAAGCCCCTATTATCTTCTTCAACATAGCCCGTAACATTCACCCACTCGCCAACCCGCGTATCCGTGCTCTTCATCGTCGAAAGCAGAAGATTCACATCAACCAATGCAACTGGGCAGACCTGAGGCGGAGGGTAGGCGTGCTGGAGCCTCAAGGACCCTGTGGCTGTCGAGTAGTGGGTTACGCTGTAGCTGAAATATTAGTCGAGCAGCTGGGTTGGAATTAGAGAGAGCGAGTACCAGCCTAAAAAGCGCACTTTGGATCCGGGGGGGAGGGTTTGGAGATCATTGAGGAAGACGAGGCGGGTAGGTATGGGGCCGGAGGTCATGGTTGTGGGTAGTGGGTCGTCATGGCTTTACACGGTGACCAGAGGGTAGCATTACCCACAAGAGGTGGCTAAACGCGATGTGTCCTAATCTTTAATAATGTAACTCTGATTTACAGGTGTTGATACTCTCGCCAACTTGGTGGGTTGTTAACTTGTTGCACATGATAATGACTGTTAGCGTCGGCAGTATGTCATCGGGGACATTGTCTGAACCTCATTATTCCACTTCGATAGCCCCAAGGCAACAACACACCTTCTTCCTTACAGAAAATTACCTACGCGTCCCTTAGGTACCAGCCAGATCTATCAAATCCAGGTCTAGCCGTACTTTATCCCGGTGCTCATCCGAAGCGAACCACTATAACCAAAGCGAAGTGCACCGATTGACCAAACCCTGCTCATCAAGCCTTGGCTTTCCCTCTGCCCACGCCTCCCTATCTTCTCTCATTACGTCCGTTGAGAGTAGTAGAAGTTCGTCTTGCTGCCCTGTAGACAGAGAGCAAGCATACTCTCGGCGACATGTGGGGCACCTGGTTTGGTGGAAGTGGAGGGCAGAAGAGGAAAGATGCGCCGAAGAAAGCTATACTCGACCTGCGGCAACAGCTCGATATGCTGCAGAAGCGGGAGAGGCATTTAGAGAACCAGATGGCTAAGGAGGACGATAAGGCTAGGGAGAATGTTACTACAAACAAGACAGGTAGGCTGGCCTTACCCCAGCAATCGCCCACTGGATGAACTGTGAAGGCAAGCTAGATAGGCTATTGAAGGCTTCAGAATACATCGTGAAATACAAGTATAGGGTCACCACTAATCTCTCTCTACAACAGCTGCCCGCGCCGCCCTCAAACGCAAGAAGCAACACGAACACTCCCTCGAGCAGACAAACGGCCAAATATCCATGCTGGAACAACAAATCTATTCCATCGAATCCGCAAACATCAACCAGGAAACCCTTGCCGCCATGAAGAACGCCGGCGCCGCCATGAAGGCTATCCACGGCAAGATGACCATGGAGGATGTCGATGTCACCATGTACGTGCCCTTGCCCTTTTTCTCTCCTTTCCGGAGCTAAGTCCAATAATACAGGGAACAACTGCGCGAACAACACGAACTCACCACTGAAATCGGCAACGCCATTACCTCCATGCCCATCACTGAGCCCATTGACGAAGACGAGCTGGAAGCCGATCTGGCGGCGCTGGAACAGGAGAACCTGGACGAGAAGATGTTGAAGACAGGGACGGTGCCGGTGGCGGATAGCTTGAACAGCCTGCCGAGTGGGGTTAATGGGGAATGTAAGTTTCTGCTCTCTTGCATGAGTTTTGGGGTTTGTAGGGAAAGGAGCTTGGCTGATTTCGATAACAGTATCACGACCATCGAAGAAAAAAGTGCCAGTGGAGGAAGAGGACGAGGAGGCCGAGTTGGCGAAGTTGCAGGCTGAAATGGCCATGTGAGAGTTTGCTTCGTTGCTGCTACAACTTCCTCCCTATATGAGATATGGCACCAAAGACACTTGGCAGAGGATGGTAAGCAGGTCTTCAATCTACAAGCAGACTCACGAAATGCACACCAAGGCGTTCAGGAACCACGCGCCGGCTCAGCGTGCTTCAGCTTCAAGTCTTTGTGGTTTTATTTTGGTTTGAGCGGGTGACGGATGCATTGAGGCTACTCCATTAGAATTTATTCATCTATCCCGTTTCTATCTTCCATTGGTTTCAGGAAATGCTACTACTTGATGCTCCCATCTATCGGAATATTCTGCGTTCCCTAATTTGAAATTCGTGAGGGTATTGAGAAAAGAGCGCATGCATAGCCTCCAGCGTACCAGCGCACCAGCAGCATAACCTGCACCGAGAAACAAGCCCCGTTGCAAAAAAAAGCTCAGATGCACGCCCCTTTTCGCTACAAACCGCCCCATGCAAAACGCCAAGCTATGCCTCCCAAAAATACTTTCATTTGGTGGGTTTGCCCGTTTTCGGCAAAGATAGGGCCCTCCTCCATTTGCAATATATAAACACAGACACCAAGGAGTGTTTTCAAGCCAAGGCTCAAACTTCAAACCCGCACCGCGTTCTTCCCTTCGAGTTGCCCAGCGTCCATCGCCCCTTCTTCTCCGCCCTCCAGACGCCTTTCCACGCCTATAGGATCTGGTCTGCTAGGTGTGCCATCTGCAGCGACATTGAGCTCACGTTTCACCTCGGGGAAGACGGGAGCGGAGGGTATGGCGGGCGGAGCGGATAGATTGGCGGGAACGTCTATGGGAGGAGATTCGGTTGGAGCTGGGTGCAGTGGTGCAGTACTGGGAGGGCTTTGCTGCGGCGTCGGTGCCGGAGGAGGAACGCTAGCGCCCCTTCCCGCCTGCTGCAATATCTGCAGGATTGCCTGGCTACCCTGAGGAACCGGCACTGGCTGCGGGGCCCACTGCGCTTGCACTTGCGCCGGCGGCTGGCTCCCCATCCTCTGCGCCTCTTGCGTCTTCTTGGTTAGATTGCCCAACATGCTGCTCAAGGCCTGCATGATGGTTTTCTCCTGGGGATCGTCTTCTTGCTGGCCCGAGGTTATGCTGGGGAAGTTTGAGATGCCGAGGGTGCGGTTGATGGCAGAGGTGACGAGGGCTTCAGCGCGGGCTTTGTCGTCCATAGACTCAATGAGGACGGTTTTGAATTTGTTGACGGCGCTGAGGACGTCTTGGCCGATGGTAGAGGCGGAGCGGTGGGTTGGGTTTAATGGGTGGGGTGGTTGAGGCTGGGACTGGGAGTGTTGGGCGTAGGAGGATTGCTGAGGGCGAGGAGGCTGTTGGGGGTACGGTGTGGGGGAGGGGCTGGGCGTTGTTGGCTGGGGGTTGAGATTCGATAGTGGAGGTGGTGGTGGCTGGCTTGCAGGATTTGCAGGGTAGCCGTTAGAGCCGTTTTCCTGTGGTGGTGGATCTGACTGCGGAGGCGGCGGGGGTTGCGAGCTTTGAGAGGGAGGCGGCTTTACGGGCGGTGCGGATTGATACGGTGACTGGTAGGTAGAGGATGTATCGGCCTGTGCGTTGATGAGGGGTGGAGGGATACCTTTCGGACCCAGAGGGAGTGGTAAATGATTGGGAGGTGGGTGCATATGACCAGGCGGCATTCCTGGGTACATCCCATACGGGGGCTGACCCGGTTGACCGGGAGGATATCCGTTAGGGGGAGGCATGCCCGGATAGTAGTGCGGAGGTTGCATCAATTGAGGGTTTGCAGGGTAGTAATGCTGCGGCGGCATTGGAGGCGGAGTATGCCTCCTTTTCTTTTCCTTTTCAATGGATACCTCAGGCACAAGGCCCCACATCCATCCTTTGCCGTCCCGCTCAATCTTCCGAAAGGCCGGGTGTTGGGAGAGGTTGTGGCGGACACTACTCTGCCAACCTGTCGTCTGGACACGGAGCTTATAGAACGGGTATTTCCTCTCAATGGCACGATATATTTGTGGAAGTGACATAGCACCAGTCTTCGAGTTTGTGAGTGCTTCATGGATCAAGACGACGTAGGAAGAATTGGGTTTCGCGAGTTGCTCCGGCGTCATGGTTGATTCGTCGTAGACTGGTGATGGCGACCTCGGGGGTTTAGGTGGCTTCTTCTCCTTCGGAGGCTTTGGCGCTGCACCAGCAGTGAGCAGTTGCTCTGGAGGGACCGAATCTGTATGCTCGGTGCTTTCTCGAACGGCATGTTGTTCCCCTGTTTGCCCGTCGGCCTTGCTCTTACGCTTTTTATATTTTCTCTTCCCATTAGGCTGAAACGATCCGTCTTGTTGCTTGATGTCCTGGTCACGATCAGCGCTCTTGCCGCTGCCACGTGGGGCTTCGACCCCGGAAGCTTCCAGCGCTGTTGCCTTGGCTGCTTCTCGCGCTTGTCTTGCCAGGAGAGCTTGTTCCCTTTTAGAAATAATCCCATTTTTGGGAGGCCTACCTGGGCCTTTGCGCTTTGGCTTTGGAGGTTCGGGCAGGGGTTTTGGTTCTGGTTCCGGTTCTGGGGCTGGCTTCACGAGCTTCTTTGATGGCTTTGCGGGCTTCTTTGAGGGCTTCTTTGCGGGCCTTCTCACTGGCTTTCTCACTGGCATTTTTGCTCGCTTCTTCGATACCTTTCTCCATGGCTTCTTTGCTGACTTGTTGACTACTTCCGGCTCCTCTTCCTCGAGGTCTTCCTCGGATTCTTCGTTGGCGTCTTCACCCGGTTCCTCCTCTTCTCTTAATACCAATTCCTTGCGTCCTCGTATTTGGACATCTTCGGTTTCACCCTCATCATCCCCATCTTCATTATCGTCATCGTCATCATCCTCTCTGTCGCTCTCGTCATCGTCATCATTATCATGGCTCGCACCATCTCCTTCATCGCTCCCTATCTCACTACTGTCCGCCATATTGTTACGGTCTCCCCTTCCATCCTCAAAGTCGAAGCTCATTTTACCACCTGTGGCAGGATCTGCGTCGAAGCTTGACTCAGCACCAGTCTCACCTAGTGCAACGTCAGGAAGTAGGAATCGGATGCCCACACCGCCAATCTGGAGGAAGCTTCCACTCTTAAGTGGTTGGGTATCTCCTTCGGGATACCACTCTTCATCGACAAAGGCCCCATTCCTGCCAGTTATTGTAACCTCGAACAAATGTTTTTCGAAATTAAATGCAATCTTAACATGTTTTCGCGATATACCTTTATGGCCAGTGGGAACGCCTTCCGTTATACTAGGTGGATGTATAGGTACTAACGGACATGCATCGGGATGTGGCATTGAGCTGCGAGGGTCCATGTATAGTTCTCCGAGTGATGCCATAGCCAACGCTTGATAATCAGTCCTTTGATTTGTTACCATGACCGAGCTTTTGCGCGACAGGAATAATGATGAAGATGTAGTTGACTTTGACTTCCGGCGCTTGTCGCCCTTCCTATCAAAGTCTACACCAATTATTCCTCCACTCTCACTGATCACGCTACTCGCATAATGCCGACCACTGTCACGCCTAGCCCTCTTTGGTGTTCGCGGCGCATCTCCGGTGCTTGCGCTCCGCTTCCTTGGTCTTGAATCAAAGCTTTGTTCTACTTCCTGCTCCATTTCTGCTGCAATTCTAGCCGCTTCTATATCTCGGCCAATGTCCACCGAGTACGTATTCATGTAGAATTCCCCGTCGTCGAACTCGAGCTTTGCGAAAGCTTGTATTCGCGCCACTTCGCTTTCAACGAGAGATGCCGCCGTCTCCCCATAGGGCGCTTCCGTCATCACATCCTCATCTTGGGTCATCATGGTCATTGCAGTATCTTGTGTCAGAGCAGGCTCTCCATACTCCATGAAGTCTGGGAAAGGACCAGTATCCTCGCCAGTATTGGCTATTAGATTTGCATCTGCTTCATTCGGCATGACCATAGATTGAGTGGCATCATGATCTTGAAGGGCCCCGACTTTCATGGGTATACCCGGACCTTGATCACTTGTATAATGACCGCCATTTACCGGAGTTTGTATTTCTCGATCCCCGGATCCTTGCTCTTCATCTTTGATTTCGTTTGCCAGGTCCGCAGCATTCGAGGCCTCTTGCGCAACCACTTGGAGTATTTCTTGAGGTGCTGACGCTGGGATTCCTTCTCCGATCTCCATGACAGGCTCGGCAGAGCGTTGTAGGCTTTCTATCTGCCTGTCCTCTGGCGTATTAGACCTTGCGCCGTTTACTAGATTTTCCTCCATATTCACTGTCGTTTGCGCATCGTATATGACTTCCTGTGGAAATTTTGGACCGTCGTTGGCGTTTTTAGATAGCTTCTGCAAAACAAATTGGGTGCTCCTTTTCTCTGTAACAGCGAACTACCTTGTTGGGCGCAAACAATTGTCGTGTAGCATGTAGATTGCGGTGAAGTGAGGTGGACGGGGTGGACATTTTTTGACAGGGATTACTTTACTACCGTCGTTCCATTTCCTCGACACGCTATTTCAACCTCTTTACTAATTTACATACCTTCTTTAGCAACTGAGAATGCTCTTGAAGTCTCGAAGTAGGGCAACTGCTGTTGCAAAGCAAAAGGCTGCTCGTACACCTGAGCCATTACCCAAATGGCCTGCGTTGCAGCCTTTAGTCCCCACATCAGATCTTACTTTAGAAACGGTCCTAGATGATCAAGTTGTTGTAATTCGCAATCTGTTCACTACAAATCTCTGCCGAAATTATATCTCGTTTCTTTCTACACTTCCACTGACCACCACTCCTGGACAGCCAAAGAAGGGTGATGCTGTCAGGGTGAATGATCGTATCCAATTCAATGACAATGCTTTCGCCCAGCAGCTTTGGGCATCGACAGGTCTTAAAGACCTTGTAACAGGCGCCACATCACATGATGAAGAGATTGGCTTGACGTCTGAGGAGTTAAAAAAGCTCTGGGGTGGAGAAGTTTGTGGTTTGAATCCTCGCATCAGAATATACAGATATAGAAAGGGGCAATTCTTTGATCAACATTGTGAGTAAATAAACAAACGTCGACTTCTGTCATCAAAGCAAACATTTTCCCCGTAATCTCTACCGTCACTGCAAACTCATTTCCGCAAGATTTCATACCTTGCACAATGGTCGCCATGCTCTCCAGCTTCAGAGCTCTGTTCTCTTCAGTAGATCAACTCATCGCGACCATTGCCTGTGTGATGGCATACACGTTGTTAGCATTACATATCTGCTGTTGGATACTCTACGGATTTCTTATAGATCTCTTCTGGAACGCAGAAGGGTCTCCAACGTTCGCTCTTGCGCTTTACTATTTTCTTGACCACTGGTTTAAGCCAGGTAAGCGTCCAAACAAGCCCTCGCGGGCGTCCAGTGGCGCCACTACGCACGCTTTCTCGAGATGGCAAATTGCTAGGATACTTCTCCTTGTTTGGGCTGTCCCTGACAGCGTTGCAACGTTTTCGGGTGGATGGCCTAATTTTGAGATGTTATTTGATGATCGATTACTGCAGTATGCAGATCAAAGTGTCGAAAAAGCACGAGGCTGACGATATCCAGATGACGAATCCAACGCTATCTCCCTTCCTACGACTCCTCCCATACCAGCCAAAACAACTTGGACACTTCTCATATATCTCACCGGACCAGCAAATGGATGTGTCGGCGGCGAGACTGTTTTTTACCCCGAGCTCGGCCCAGCTAGGGAATTTTCTGGGAAGTCTAGCGATGGAACGGAGCCAGTGGTGGTTGGTCTCGAGGTCGGCATGGCTCTTCTACACAAGCATGGTCAGGATTGTCTACTTCATGAGGGCCGCGAGGTCATGGCAGGGGAGAAGTGGGTTATCAGGAGCGATCTATGCGTCAAACGATGACTTGAAAAAATCAACTCTATGTGTACTCCCAAAGATTGAATCAACCTTGAAACAGGTTCATTCAATCGCTCATTCAAAACACATGATACAGAATATCCAAGAATCCAAAAACCCACTGACACTCCACCTGACTCGACCTGCGGATCCTTCATAAGGGAAGCGACAGGTATTGCTATTGGTTGCTCTAAATGCAAAACGTATGAGAATTTAGACCAGCCCTTGTATTCACCTATATGCGGGACCTATATAAGGAAACAGTACTACTGCTTGGTGTGCAAGAAGGAATCTATAATTTTAGCCTCTTGATGAGAATACGTTCGTTACCGTATCGCTCATGGATAAGTAGAGTAAAAGGGGCAGACTGTACAACCTCATGTAATCCGAACAATGTAGTGTTAGAATCATACTAGTGGCAGCCTGATAAGTCCCACTCTGATCATTGTATCCCTGGATATCTCTACAATGATATCACTGTAGAACGTATTGTCAAGCGATTCCTTGTAAGCAAACTATTCAGGCACAGTCGCGAATTTCCAGAGAGTCCGCTGAACAGCCTCGGGAGGAGTAGCCTTTGCTATTGAAATTATACAGAGCGAGTACTTTCGGGTTTTAGAAATGTCTGGCCCATGCCTTACTTGCCAGGCGAAAGGAAATGGGTTTCGAACCCGGAAAACAATACTCAGGGCCGGCATCTTGGCACACTTGGCATACGGCACCTAATCGGAGCCTGGCGTCGCTACCTCTCGGCGATTCGCATAGCGTGTCGGAGTGCCTCATGGTAGCAAGAAATGGACGAATCCCATTTCGGACCGAAGGGGCGAAACAAGGGCCGATGCCGCGGTAGTTGATTGACCATTATAAATCATGTTTCGAATATAAGAGAAATCTACTTCTGATATCTATTGACATCTTCTCACATCATATCTCAACTCATCCCTTCTGATCAAGTATCTGGAAAGCCACCCTGGCGTTCCACCCAACCCTGCGCAGAATGACCAACTTCAACATCTCCATCGTCTCAGACACTGTCTGCCCATGGGTAAACCCCTTCCCTCACCTCCCAAACCCCCCAAGGATCCCCCTAGCTAACCCCCAAACCCCCCAGTGCTACGTCGGCAAGAACAAACTCGAAGCCGGCATATCCACTTACAAACGCCTCCACCCCAACACTCCCGACACCTTCTCCACCACCTGGCTCCCCTTCTACCTCAACCCGCACGCCCCGAAAACCGGCATCGACAAGCGCGCCTACTACGCCCAAAAATTCGGCCCGGAAAGAACCGCAGCCATCTTCGAGCGTCTCGCGGCCGTGGGCAAAGCCGTCGGCATCGACTTCAAATTCGGCGGCAAGACGGGCAACACGCGCGACTCGCACCGGCTGATCCAGCTCGGCAAGAGCAAATCGCCCCAAGTGCAGACGCGCGTCGTCGAGGAGCTTTTCCGGGCCTATTTCGAGCAGGAGAGGGATATCACCAGCCACGACGTTTTGCAGGATGCGGGAGTGAAGGCCGGGCTGGATGACGCGGAGGTGAAGGCGTGGCTGGGAAGCGAGAAGGGTGGCGAAGAGGTGGATCGTGAGGTTGCGGAGGCGCAGATGAGGGGGGTGAGTGGGGTGCCGAATTTTACGCTGCAGGGGAAGTATGAGATTGGGGGGGCGCAGGATGCGGAGGCTTTTGTGGGGGTGTTTGAGAGGGTGAAGGCGATGGAGGGGGCGTAAGGAGTGGTGGTTTGGTTTGGTTTGGTTGTACAATGGGATGAAAGCGAGCGATCATGCGGACGGGATCTCCGATCAGCGTTGAAGAAGAAGAGAAGGACCTTCTTCTACACAGTATACCTGCTTTAAAAGCCCCAACCACCTATCAAAACCAGAAATCGAAAAACCCTCCAAAGAGTGAAATCCGTTTATCCCAATACCCACGTAAAGAATCCCAAAAAAAAACATAATAGATGTTAAACTTACACAAGATGTTGAATTCGAAGGAAGACAAAACGCTCATGCCCCCGATAGCCTTCCTTACCTGCTGAATTACCCCCCCCCCCCCCCCCCCCCCCCCCCCCCCACACACACACACACACGGCAGAAGAGAAAAGACGCAAAAGGATTCGCAGAGAACGTGACGAAAAACGTTGGAGATTGGGAGGATATACAGTAGTAGTTGGAAGGAAAAACAGGCTCCCACCCATACTTCCTTCAAGTACCACGCAAAACATAGCGGCAGCAATGTCTCCGTGCCCGCCTACACGTCTTTCCCCGCGCGGTTGTATATCTCCCGATTTCAAGCATCTAAACCGCTGCGGCGCGCAAAGACGGTTGGGGATGCGGAAAGTGAGAATTTGTATTTGTATTGGAAAAGGAAAAAGTGGTCGGGGGGGATTATCCAGCGCAGATAATGTAGCAAAACCGTACCGTTATCTTCCACGAGGTTCGCTTCTGAGCCGCTCAAGCGGAGTCTTCGCCAAGGCTAGATTCTTCTCTTCCCCCCATCCAGTCAATCGCTTCGCCTTCAGTATATGCCCCCCCAGCCTACCCTTTCTCCTCCTCTCTCCCGTAGGCTTGCCCGACCAAACCATCGCGCTCTCAGGCCCTGACGCTCCTCCCCGAAACCGATCTCCCATACCTATTCCCACAAATCCAATCAGCCCCTCGCCCTCGAGCAGATCTCCATCAAAACGTCCCACACGGAAGAGCAATAGAAGGGAGAAGACTCACGGCGCCCTCGCCTGCACCTGCGCCTGTTGCTGCTGCTGCTGCTGCTCCCCGCCTTCGCCCTTATTCCAAAACCGACTCTTATACGCCGGCCAGGAGGAGTAGTTCCATGCTTTGACCAATAAACTATTTTTACCAACAAACACATTAGCATACTCCCCTTACCCCCCCATCCACCCCCCTTCCCTAACGCCCATCCCCAAAAACACAAACGCAAAAAAAGCACAAACCTCTGCGTCCCATCAACATACACATCCCCTCTAACCTCCTTCACACCCACCCTCATCCCGTCCTTTGAAAACACCACGTTCTTGCTCTCCATCTTCTTGGTGGTTTTTTGCGCGATTTCGGTCGCTGTGGCGTAGATTGCGTACCCGATGAAGGCGGCCGCGAGGAGGAAGAGGGTTAGGAGCGCGAGGGGGAGGAGGGGGTGCATTGCGTGGAGTGGGGTGGTGGGAGTGGGGGCGTGGGGAGGGAGTAAGGAATTGGGGGGGGGGGGGGATGGTGGTGAGAGTGGGAATGAGCTGAGATGGATTCGAGTAGAATGATCACAAATCGCAGCAATCGAAGCGTGGATGCTTCAAACCGCCCGCAACAGACACGCCCTTGGTCGTAATCGTCGCCGTCGTCGTCGTCGTAGTACACTCCCTCAGTGTTCGCGTGCCTCGTCCTCTGTCGTACCTCCCGTCGCACAACTCCCAATGTCGCGTGCCGTACGTAGTATGTAACCTAAAAGGGGTTTTCCACGACTTGATCAAAGTTTACCCAAGGGAGTATGTACAAGATCGGTTTTATCGAGCGCTGACCGTTTGACAGGAGGCTGATAAAAGGGTTTTTTGGGAGCCTGCCGCAGCTGACTCTGACATGTGCGGACTAGGGGTAGCCCATGGTTGGCCTAAAGGGGGCTTGGTATTTGGGGTTTGGTTTCAACGGTGCGGCGTGGGAATAATGATATTATGCACAGCTTCTTCTTGCGGCGAGGGACGAGGCGTCAGGGATGCCTATGGCATGGCTTCACCCCACACGGCAGCGCATTCTGAAACGAATTCATTGGGGTCTGGGGTTCCTGGGATGACTACACTGCGCTGCACATACTCATGGTTCACGAGGGTGTCAAGAAAACAAAAATCAACATTACATTGTGCTATCGAAAAGTACCACATAACCCAGTATGTACACGTGATGGAAAGAAACACCAGTCTCTTCTCAAAAACATCAATCCAAAGGAAGTAATAATGCGTTCGTTATATTGCTATGTATCGAAAGAAGGCATCTTCATTGTATACATCAAAGATTTCCAGAAACCCCCACGTTTTTCCTTTATTCCAAAAAATCAGGCATCTTCTGCTCCATGTGGTGGTTGAGATTTCTTCGAAAAAATTGGGTATATCAATAAATAGCAGTGAGATAGAGATCTAACGACGCAGGTGGGGGTGTTGAGCGTGTGCGTGCGCGTGGCGGTGTTCGTGGCGTTTCTCCTTCGCGGCGGCAACCTGGGTGACGGTTTCGACGGCTACGGGAGCGGTGACCGTTACAACTTGAACGTTTCCGTTGACGTCTTCCTGCACTGCCTGTTTATTTTGAGAGACGTCCGGGCCCTTGCTGGGTGCTGCAGTAGAGGAAGCCGGAGGAGGTGGTGGTGGAGGTGGTGGTGGAGGAGGTGCAGCTGTGGTGCTTGGTGCTGCAGTAGTTGGTACTGATTGGAGTGTGGTAGGAGTGGGAAGTGGCGCCAATGTGCTTGAAAAACCAGCGCTGGCAGATCCCTCCGAGCCAGGGGTGTTCGGGCTGCCGGCAACGCAAAGCACCATGATGAGGTCTGCGGAGTCTGCGGTTGCTCCGGTCGCATGGTTGTCATCAGGCTTATTGTAAGCTCCGTTGCAATGTGCGACTCCAGCCGGGCATGCGACGGAAGGACCTCCACCATCGGAGGTGGTCAGACTGACTCCGTTATCCTTAAAAGGATAGCCGTTGATGTTCGAGATATCGTACCAGACCTTGCCACCTCCGATCGTGTACTCAAGTTGAGTAATGGGCACCGGAGGCGCAGGGTAGGTGTAGAGGGTGGTCGCGTTAATCGCAATCTTGATCGAAATTCCTCCTTTATCTTTCTTCGATTGATAATCTTCGGTGTAATCCTTGTTGGGCTGGATGGTGAACATCTTGCTGTCTTCGTCGGCGCATGACCACAGATTGACGGAGTATTCGCATTGGTTCAAGATTTGGACTTTGCCGGTTGCTTGAGCCAACGCGACGAAAGCTGGCAAGGCCGCGGCGGCGAGGAATGTGCGAACCATTGTGTCTAAATATATTTATCCAAGAACAAAAGAGGGTGTTTATTGGAGTTGACGAGGCACTTAAGAGAGTGGAAGTGCGTATGTTCGTTACTGCGTCAAGCAGTCGTGGTTGGTCAACAAGGCTGTAAAGGAGGGAAGCTGGAAGTTGAAAACCGAAAAAAGTTGGAGAGAAACGAGAAACGAGAAAGAGGGCGCGGGATGGGAGAATATAGGGAGAAAGAAAGAAGGGGCAGGCGCTTTCCGAAGGTGGGGACGGGGCTGATGTGCTGATTGGTCCAGAGGATAGATAGATACCTTAGTACCGACTACCGACCTACTTCCAGGTAATGAAAGAATTAGCGTGTCTTTGATTTCCTAGACGCAATCTTCTCGTTGGCTGCACTAGACCTCCGGTAATGTTACGTCCAATTTAAGATTTGCCCTTTTGCCCTTTGCCCAACAGTAGCAGAGACACTCGGACAAATCAGGAATAAAAGCCCCATGGATGATCACTTTAATAGCCTTTTTGTTCGACGGCGAAAGCAGGGTTAGCGTTCCACGTACTTCGTACCTCCGTATGAGTGTTTGACCGGAACTGACAAAGAAAAACGTGTTGGCAAGTCAAAACACGGTCGCAGTACATACATACCATCGTGAGAACGGACGCAAGCGGTAGAATCGAATTGCCACGACGAAAGCGTCTCGGTTGTCTCAGGTACAAGGGAGAAGCAACAGCCGTCCACGGAGTCGAGTCGGAAGGATCCCAAACCAGGGGTAATCAATTATTACTGTATCATTTTCCACATTTTCTCGTTAGTCGTTAGAATACCCTGCCCACTCACTGCTTGCTTACGCTACCGGCTTTTCCGGGAGTGTGTAGTGCAATCATCCCCCTCAATCTGATATTGGCGAACCCCAGGAATTTGTGGTTGAGTTTTTGCGTCATGCAGAACTAGCAGTAGAGAGTATGTATTGTAAAAATCCTGTACCTAAAGGCTAAGGTATCAAAGGGTTGTAGGAATTCACCTCGGCCTTCGTATCGTAGTGAAGTTTTGGGAGTAGTTTGCCAACTCGGAGATTTCAAAGTAAGAGAGGGCTGGGGCCAAGTAACAGCAATGCGCATGCGGCCAAGATCTGCATGTGAGGGTGTTTCTATCTTCGTCGCTGACCCCCAAACTTACTTGCTGTAACGTGAGACGCGCGACTTGGACTGCACCGCTTCCTGGGGCCTCTCATCACATATCCAAGTGCCTTGTGGACACATCTGCAAAATAGAATCTGCGATATCCCCTTCGCGTTTCGTCCGATTGGTAATTGTGTGTGTGTGTTGTCATGTTGCCAAGTTGTTCTCTTTGACCATGGTTTTCTTGGTGTGATTATGCAGGTACCTTAGGCTTTGCCTTCTCCACCACTCCGGAAAAACCGGAGACCGAATGACGCAATCAACATGCTTTTGAATTGGAGACTTTGCGTTTCCCTCCGTTGACGAGGCTGTCGTTTGCTGACGAGAAGTGAGAGGGAGCGGTGAGCAAAGCGGAGTCCAGTCGTACGTGCAAAGATATTCCAATCAGCCTAGATCCGCCCAGGGGTTCTAGAGGTGAATCACATTCTCCTTACCAGCAAAGTCTGAAGGAAGACCAAGGATACGTTTGCTACTGTCAACTACGTAGGATTCTACAACTCCTCTTCACCGACAGTCTCTCCAGTTTTCCATTTATACACTTGTGCATGTCTGGTTGGACGATATGACAAAGAGTATCCCCTCGAAGAAGCTCTTTGACTTGGTTAGTCCTCATTGATCCGTGTTCCCAGGGCCCCGGACCATCCGTTGCTATGTACGTTGTGGAATCAGTCATAACCGATTGCTGGTTCTAAGACGTCGATCCTACCCAACGAAAGACGTTTCGGGCATACTTTAGGGTCTAGCTAACATCTCCGACCCGGTGTTATTTGGACCTTTGTTCGTTCTTCCCATGTCTAAATTTCTTACTCAACTATAACAGAATTGCTTCAGAGACTTTCAGATACTCTGGACCGAACCTGCGGTCGTCGCTAAAAAAAAGCCTATCATTCAGAGCCTTTCCCACGACCTTTGGCTACGTGCCAAGGGCCAAATCCATGGTTCCCCATCGCATTCAAAGCATGTACACACAGCCATCCCGGTCCAGGACCCAAGCTACCATTTCAGACCCGGCCCAAAGGCGCTCTCAGTAGATTCTCGTCGTCAACAAGCAGCACGCGCAAACCCGACGGCCCCAACCGAGCGTACGCAATCATGCAGGCACTCAGCCGTGGTTTATGTTCCTGCATGCGTAACCAACACGTCACTACATCGTATAACCTGTCAACCGACGTGTTTCCGTACAAGGCTACCGACAACTCATCAACTCAGCAGCTTTAGGCTATTTCCGAAAATAGCGCTTTGGAATGCGTTGCCCAGGGCGTTTCTGTGGCACCACAGCTGAAATTCCTTGAAAATTTGTTTTGATTTTAACAAACATTCTTCAACCCATCTAGTATCGCTTTTCAGCATGGTAACGTGGTCTGTGAGAGGAATTTCTTGGTATGCTTCAGACTTTACGAGGATATTGTCTCCCATTTTGAGAATTTACAGAAAATGCCTGTTTGCATCCTACTCGTCGCCCAACAATTTCTCTTTTGCGGCCTTTTTCTTTGACCCATCTCATATACACATCAGTTCATGATGCTTTATAGGATTCTACCTAGCCCTGTCTAGGTTAGGTACTCGGTTGCCGAGTACCGATCCTACCTTTTCGGAAACTGCTTTGGTTCAACACGTGAACTTTTCATTATCGTTATTTAATCTACGCTTTCGTGGTCGTTATTATGGTCTTCAGCACACCTTCAACAAGCCTAGAAAAGAAAAGAAAAAAAAGAAAAAAAAGGGGGGGTGTGACACATCCAACCCTTCTGTTCCCTCATGTCACGCCTTCGCAACGCGCAGCACATACCGAAAGCGATTCTCGAGCAGCGAAATCCCAAACATAAACCACCCTTCTCTCTAATCCACAGCTATTAGATATAGAGCGGACCCTCCGCATCGAAGCGTGTACGTTCTTACTTTCCCTCCTCCCTTGGGGTTTCCACGGATTATCATCATTTTATAACATGCTCGTTCAACGACAAGGAGGAGGAGGAGGAGGAGGAGGAAGGAGTGGGGGTGGGTATCCGATTCTCCTTCGTCCTTGTGTGCGCCGTACAGCGCTTATAGAAGGATGGATGATGGATGGCTTTAGCTCGTGGAAGAATGAAATCTCGCAACAACACCAGAGAATCGATATCAATTCGAGCCTCCCTCCCTCCCTCCACTCGTGTGCTTTTTCTCTCTCTCACCCCAAGATGTCAATTTCTACGCCCCTGAAATGCGGACATTGATAATAATGATTTCCCCTTCTATCCACAAGGTAGGTATTAGATACAACGGATCTCCGCAACCTTCCCGCCATCCCCCCCCATCCAAGCGTGTACGTTCCCTGTTTCCCGTGTGCGTTTCCCCCTCGTCCTCTCTTCTGCGCTTTCGTAGCCGTAAAGTGGTATATCCGATGACTGCCGCGGCTTGTTTGCATATACAACCATCCACACCCTCTTCCATCCCCTCCACTCCCCTCCCTTTGCCATGCCAGTGCCCATTCACACGAGCACTTCCACTCTTTGGAGCTTTCTTAGCGCAATCATTATCAAGTATCCAAACCAGGCTTTGTACAAAGACGCAAGCGAGTGCTGGGACGGTCGTGTACATCCGCAACGACCTCGAGTCCAAAAAATAAAAACCATACTGCAATCAATCTCGATTGATAACCCTCAGACTCCTCCTGGGATTCAATAGCACCCCCACAAACGTCGGCTCCGCCCCGCTCATTAAATCCTCGCTGCTACTATTCGCCGTACTATTTCTCCCGACCGGCGGCTGCACAAACCCGGGAATTGGCGGTACGCTGCTGAACCCGCTCGTGCCCGTCCCACTTCCGGTGCCAGCTTTGCTACTGGCACCCCCCACCCGGCTGCTTTGGTCCGTCGACGTTTTGGCGAGACCGTCTGCGCCGAGGAATGTGGCTTTTTCGCCTGGACCGCCCGCCGCCGCGCGTTGGGACATGGCGACGTGATTTTTGTAGAGGGTAAGTTGGCGGCGGTAGACCCAGGCGCAGAACCCGAGATATGCAGCTAGAACGGCGAAACAGCCAGCTACAACCCCAGCGACAATGGCAGCGATGTTTGGACCGTGACTGCCGCTGTTATTGCCGGAGCCGATGATGCCAGACGTGCCTGTTTCGGTAACAGTAGCGCCATTGGCGCCTGTGACGGTGTAGGTAATTGCTTTCCCCGTAGCCAAGGGCCCAGCTGTGGCCGATTGCGCTGGAGCTGTGATGGTGGCACCTCCCGAGGCGTGGCCGCCGATGACAGCCTGTACAGCGGCAGGTACTTGGTAGCCGTAAGAGCCAGAGAGGGCAGCAGAGTCGTTTAGCTGAGAGAGTTGTCTGTTTTGTGGGTTGGCTCCTGAACCGCCGCCCGAGCCGCCATTGGAACCTCCTCCACCACCACTACTGCCGGATCCCCCCCCGGGCCCACCGGCACCAGATGGGCCGCCCAAGGAGGCGAAATTGTTTTGCCACTTGAGATCGGAAGCGGAGAAGACGTAGAAGCCACTGTCGCAGCTTAGATCTGGGCCGGTGAAACCGCCAACGACGACGATTTGGCCGTCCCAGATATTGCAGGAGTGGCCCACTCGAGCAGGAGGTATGGATTGGCCAGTGGTGTTTACCTCGATCCAGTTGAAGCTGGGTACGCTCAAGATCCACATGTCGCCATACTGGGTTTGATTTTCAGGGGGTATCAGGTTCTGTCCTCCGTAAAGATAGACGTTCGTGCTTGAGCCGTCTGGCGCAGAAGCAGCTACTGCGCAAGGGTTTACACGGAGTTTTGGATATGTGCCGCTTGTCGCTTGCTTATACCAGGTAGAGGTGGCAATGTCGTAGACGTCGATAACGTTCATTTGCGTCTATAAGAGGATTAGAATAGTGGCCATTAATGACTCTGCCCACATGTAGTGACTCACGAAAGAGTTTGAATTACCACCTGCAAGACTCAGAATAATTCCATTAGCACCATACCCTGGAATATAGGTGAGAGCACCATCCGCTCTGCTTGGAAACGCATTCGAATCTTGAATGCCGCCCTGTGTTATGTTTCGCCATACACCGTCTTGACCAGCAGTCTTACCGCCGCTCAAGCTTTGCACACCATCATTGGTAAACCCTGGGAAAGTGTATTCGATCATGGATTTGAGATATACTCGGGCAATCTGATTTGACCACCCTGGAGTAGTATGGTCATCCAGATGGCCTGCAAAATACCAACCTCTGCCAAGCTCAGGGACACTTATACCAGCGCCTTCAGCTGTCCCCTGCACAGGCTGGTTTGCACTATCACTGTTGTTACCAGGTGAGGTTTTCGGATTGCTATGCTGCGTCCATGAAGAGTTTGGAATATCGTATTCCCACATCGAATAAGGAGTAGGAGGTACATTTGGTTTGTCTTGAAATTCCCCTCCATACAAGAATAGAGAGTTATACGAGTTCCATAGGTAGCCATTGGATACTGCAGGAGGACCTGATGGTTGAGGTAAGCCTTTGATCGGTGGAGAGGATATTTGCCAGTCTTTAGTTAGGTCGAGAGACAGGAAGTCGTTGGTCCAAGTGTTTTGATCTTGACCCGAGGTATTGGTAGCATGACCACCGTAGATGTATATTGTGCCATTGACAATAGCCGCCTGTTGACTCCAGCGACTACAAACATCTGTAGGGCTATTGTCCCGCTTTAATACCTCCCCTTCGATCGCTACCAGCGGCACTGCATCAGTTCTTCTGATTATACCTCCTTTAGCACCCAGGATGCTTGGTCTTGCCTTCCCGAAAATTGGTGTGTCGTTGAGAAGTGGTACCGCTATGATGACTATCAACGCCAGCATCAATAGCCGGTAGAAAAAGGATGACCCTTGTGGCGGGTTCACCGAATTGATATTGTGCGGTGGAGATTTCTTATCCTCCACGCCAGGTGGATTTGGCCGTTGAGAAGTAAAATCTTCGCTCTGCGACGATCGGTGCGTACCCGGCTTTTCCCCTAGGCGATCTTGCAACATTTCGACATCAAGAAACCCATCCACATCAAGCTCCTTAAAGATTGACTTCCTTGGAGCTCGAGTCCGTACTGGATATGTTTGAGAATCTGTAGGTTGCGTAGGAAATGTGGGAGAAGAGGAGTTCAGCGGTGCGCGTCCTGAGGGCATCGCTATTCTTCGGTCTAGCTGCGGCGTTTTCGGGTCGGCCGCAGGAACAAACGCGAGTGAAGCCATGAGCAGCAGGTAGCTACTTCAACCACTGATTGCGTTGTCAATATCTGAGAACCGGTGAATCCGACAGTGTGCGTGTTCCATAGGTTTACAGCGATAAAAAATGGTGGTGTTCACAGTTATCAGCAAGATTCAAGATTTGGTGGCAGCAAAGGCAAAAAGCCCTTTAGACTCAAGCGATCAGCGCGCAGGTAGTTTACTCTACCGCTGCTACGTAGTACTACTACGGAGGTAGATACTGTAGAAGAAGAAGTATCGCATTGGCCGAGCACGCCGAGGAAGCCCATGCGTCAATCGTTACTCGTACGGGATAGTGGCCAAACCCCCCCCCCCAACATTAAAGGACTGGCCGTCAGGGCATGTTGACCAATTGGGAAACGCGAAACCATGACGCACGTCTCCCACAAACTGCATATTGCTGTAATCTCCATCCATGCGTCTAATCAAAAGCGTGCTGCGGGTCTCCTCCGTGCTGCGAATCCGGATTTATCGACGTGTCAGTCGAGAATGGCGTCTTTTAGAGCCAACCGTCGGTCTACTGTAGTCTGTACCAGGCTACCAGCAACCTTATTGAACCCTAAGCCTTCGATCTCCTATCGGTGAAGAAGAGCCATCCTGCCGAGCGAATGATGAAGGTGTTCTGAGAAAGTCCGTGAGGCTCCCAAGCCGATCAGAAACAATTTTGGGAAGCCTCAGGCAATGATCAACATTGCTATTTCAGGGACTCGATGGCCATTCCAACGATTAAGATACTATTTCCAGTGTCCTCCATTGTAGAGACAAATTTGATACTCGTTTCTCATTTCTCGTTTCCCAATTCCGTTCTAGCCTCTCTTTATCCCGTGCGTACCCCTTTCATCTCCCTTAACTTTACCCCAGGTTATCATCTTTCTCAGGGTTCCCAATTGGTTCTTTGTCTAAGAGTACCATCGCGATTCGATTATCGAAAGGAATAGCTTCACCATAGGACGTTATTTCCCAGAGGAGCCTTGACCGTCACCCAATTCTCATCCTTTGAATATGTTGCGAACATAGCTTCATCACTGGACATACACTCCCTCTTTCTATAGATACAACCCATACTCCTACACGTACTTCCCCTTACCAGCTCGAAGAAGGCGTGATTTTCTAACAGGCGTAATTCAGCTTCACATCATAACCAGGTCATAACACGAACGCAAATCCAGAAATCTCAGATTTATCTCTACTGAATTATATGGAAGCACGTAGGTGAGCTAGAAACCCGACCTTTGGAAAAGATCAATTACACAGCCCCTACCACTGCTCCTACCTCGCTGCTCCCCTTTCCTCTGTCACTCCGCCCGAGAGTTATAACCTCCGCAACGCATGCGAGGATTCGCGTTGTGTAGAAGCCTCCTCCTCTTGAGGCCGAATGCCGTGTCATCTTACTTCTAATTAATCGGCCGCTTGTTTTGATCACAGCTCAAACGGGCTTAGCACTAGATCACATGCGCATATGGGAGGTTGAAAGCAACGAAAAGTACCGTTTGGAACAGCTGGATCCCAACTATAGATAGTACGCTTTGACGAGATTGGCGAAGTTGTAGCACTACCATAGACTACCATACTCACTGAGAGAACTCTCTCACATCCACTCCAGCGCCTCGTCTCAAGCCCAAATGTGGAGAACTCACTAGTGGAACATAGGTGACTTTCAAAACACGACAATGAGATGACTCCGATCATGTTCCTGAAATATAGAGCCTGATACCGCTAGCCGGAGCGCCAATTTCGCAGACCTCGCAGACCCGACAAACTTTTCCTTTGTACTGCGAATGATGTTTCGACCCATCAAAGGGGCAAGAAGCGCTAGGGGAACCGCTATAGATGGGGGTATAGGAAGAAGCACAGACGTCGAATTCCGCGAACTGGTCAAATTCGATATCGAGCTTGTCTTGGGGGCTTCGCTCGCAAGTAGCTTTGATCTTTTTGGCCTGATCCAACAATTTGGCGGACCCACCATTGGCAAGCATCCGATTAGCGAAGCTGAGCGCTGACGAATAATTCTTGTTGGTGAATGCAAGCTTCATGGCGGCCATAAGTGCCAATTGTCGATGGGCGACTTCTAGCTTTGGTATGGTGAAGTATGCAGACAGCTCAAGACTGCGCTTTAGGTTCGCTTCTCCATCGGCAGGGATGGATCTCCGTTCTAGCTCGAGTGCCATTGCTGTTGCGTATTCTGATGCGGTGGATATGATTTTCTTGGCCTCGCCTACTTGTTGCTGAGTTGCAACTGCGTTGACTAGCAGGGAGTGAAGGGTTCGCTTGCAAATCTTGAGGCCCTCTTCGAGCTTGTTTGATCTCATAGCACCATACGCTTCCTGCAGATCAACGCTAGCGATAGTTTCAAGATCCCTTGGTATTATAGGGAGCACCTTGCGAGAGTCTGTCTCGTCAATCGTTCTCCGCACATAGTTGATTAGAGGAGGTAGTCCTGCGTTGGCTGGCAAGTATGTCTTCGTAGCCTGATAGATCTCGAGGAATCGGGGTTTCAAAGGCGCAAAGTCTACAGCTCCAACTTGCCGATTAAGAAGCTGCATAGCCGTCTCGAAAGACCCTCCTGCTACGTGGTCTGCGGCGAGAGGCGAATTCCGAGCCCACAGTTCGGCATCGCTACTACCAGCTCCAGCTTCAGCGCTGTCGACATTGACGAAGTCGGACTCTGCCTCTACATTGAGGTCATCTCCCATATCCCATCCGGCAGCATCTTCCTCTTCCTCTTCACCAAGCTGCGCATCTTTGGCAGTAGCCTCTTCTTCCGTATTCTCGTCATGATCAAATCCATTCGAAGTTGGAATCTCATCCTCCGCGCCTCCTACTTCTCCGAGGAGAGCTTTTTCGAAGAATGAATGCGACGCTGCCTTTACTGGCCAATTTGCCTTGTAGGTAGGCGCGATCGCTTTCGGCGGCTGAAGAGGTTGGCCGACAGTCGGTAATTTGATTTGTTCTTCAGTCATGCCGCTAGCCTCAAGTATTGCTTCGCACTGGTCGGAGAGTCCGTGTGATTTCGCAGTCATGTAAGCAAGAGGATCTTTGGACTGTTAGCTTATATGTCCAAAGTTAAGGAATACTCTCAAGTAGAAAGCTTACAAAGATCAATTTCCTGAAACATCTGGATCCGGTTCTGAACGTCTCCCATGTATAAGGCGTTCTGGAAACGTGACGTGAAATCCCCACGATGCTCTGCGATTTTCGCCATACGCGCAAGTTTCTCATCATCACCATTGACTAAGTAAAGGAATGATAGTTTGTCGAAGCTACGGAGCTTCTGGTAACTCATTTCTACAACTTGATGGTTGCCGTGGGAAAGCGCCTCTGCACCAAGACGGCTCCAAAGCTTTGGCCGATCAAGTTGCTTGGCCATCTCTACAGCCACATCAAGGTTACCGCATTCGATTGCTAGTTCAAACCGGGTCTGAGGGTCTTGCACGAACTGCAGAGCGATTTCAGGATATCCTTTCTTCTGCAGATATGAGATGATGCTTTGACCGACGAGACTCGATGTCTTGATGATCTGCAGCATTTCTTCGTAATTCCTCTTAACAAGAGCAAGCTTGAAGCGATATTCTGTTGGGTCGACGTCCAGGACCTTAGGCTTCGACGCACGATCTAAGCAATAGACGCTCCGCGCTTTAACACGGACTAGATAGACGGTTTGATCGAGTGTTCTGACGATACCGTTATCCCCATTTAGCAGAGTGTATTTGATGTGATTCAGGGTAGAGTAAAGGAGTACGCCCGCGTCATCCCATGCGGCAGACTTGATTCGGATGGTCTCATGAAGCGTGCTGACCTGCTCTAGAGATTTTGTAACAATGGTAACATTGTGCTTGCTAAGTAAAGCGGCATAGAGCCCGTCACCCGACCAAACAACGTACTTCACGCCAGCTACGGCCAACTCGGCGGTTTGTCTTTTCTGCTGTATGTCATAAAGAACCACGATTGCTGGGGTGATTAGAAGGAGACAGCCAGTGCCGCCAAAGTATATGTCGGTAGTCCCTGGAGGAGGCTTAATAGTTTTCGTAGTGGAATTACTGAGATCTTTGATATCAATCTGCTGCACAGCCTGACTGAAAACCGCAAAACGATTCCGAGCAACAAAGATAGCAGAATTGCCTTGACCCTTTTTCATATCCGTGGGTTCAACTGCTCCGGAAGCGTCCCGAGGTAAATTGACCAGCTCGTAAATGCCGTTATCTGCAGGCGAGGTCACAAGGATTGCCCGTTCGGCAGGATTATATGAGAGTGTCCGTGGTGGTAGCCAGGGGCTACCTAGTTTCTTAAGGGATAACATCGATGGGGACTCGATGTTCTTGGAGAAGTCATACGAGCGTACATTCTTCTCCTTTGTAATGTAAAATAACTGGTTCTGATAGATGGCAGAAGCAGGCCGCTCTCGTTCCAGCTTGAAAACCATGACACCGTTGTCATGCCCTGCTGCAAAAAGATTAATCTCTGGATGAGCTGCGATGACCCAGAACCTGTCGTTTTCTCTCTTGAACGATTGTACTGAGGTACGCTTGTTCAAGTCCCAAACTCGGATGGTCTTGTCTTCACCAACAGACAATATGAGATCTTGATGGGGATGAAAGAGGCAGGCTGAACAATTTTGGAAGTGACCTCGACATGTATCAACCTCCCAAGCCTTGGTTTCTGGCCGAATATCAGTCATCCACAAGGCATCCAATTCAACTGGAAAACCTTACCACTCATTCTCCATAGTTTCACAAGTCTATCGTCACCCGCAGATACGATCAAAGGGAGGGTAGGGTGGAATGCAACCCAGTTCACGCCCCGGTCGTGGCCCTCAAGCACAAATTTCACCACTGCGTCCGTGTTCCCAAACATATCGGCCTGGTTCGAGTTGGCGCGAGACATTTGGTCCTCGAAGGTCATTGAGGTAGGGGCTGAATGCTTCTTCCTTAACCCTGATATATCCCAGACCCGGACAGATTGGTCTAACGACGCTGAAACGATCAAGTCATCTTTTGGGTGGAATTGCGCGCACATGGTATAATGGTTATGTCCCGTCATTGTACAGACTAGCAAAGGAAGATTAGTACTGGACGATAGAGGTCTTGGTCCAAGCACTGACTGAGCGATCGATTCTGCCAATTCCAAATCCGAATCGTCTGGTCATCTGAACTTGATAGTATCCATGGAAGCTCGTGATGAAAGAAAACGGTTCGGACGTAGTCCAAATGGCCATTCAAGGTGAAGAGACATCTTCGGCTCTGGTATGACCAGACCTTGATCTTATAGTCATCCCCCCCAGATACAAACAAAGGTTGTGTCTTGTGAAAATCAATGCCCCGGACAGGACCATCATGCTCTTCGAATCGATCGATCAGAGTTCCCATGCGATAGTCCCACAGCTGAATCGTGGAGGAATGTAAAGATACAAGAATCCATGGTCTAGCAATTGTCAGCGCACCGCAACAATTCTGTTGCACAGGCGGGTTACTGACCTCTTCGGGTGGAAAGCTATACCCTTCGCCCTCGACGACTTCGACTCGAACTACAGCCATTGGTTAAGTTTTGCGCGAATTGACGGTGGTGGGGCTTCTTGCCTTGGTCAGCATGTTCGGTGAAGATTGCATCTTTAATCAGGGAGAGAGACAGTTCCCCAGCTGTGGGAGTACGGCATGCAGAAATATCGTTACTGCTTGATTTTGCTGGGTGTCATATGAGACTATGTCTGCATATTATTATCGATAGCAGGCTTGTGAAGTTGCGTGTAGGTGTCCACAGCTTCGGACTCTGCGAAGCGAAGCTTAAATTTTGTGAACCACAGAATTTGATATTCCGCAGCGGAGCCAATCACATCAAGGACCTCTATGAGACCCACGAATGTCCTCGACCTCAATATCATTACAAGATGACTGAATCTACATCTATTTCGTATGCCTCCGTATAAGCACTTAGAAACTCATGATTGTCTATTGCGTTATGTACTACGCAAGACTTGATTTTTCTAGAAGTAGGATGTATGTGGATGCAATCTCCAAACTTCCACCCCGAGTTAAATTATCTTGGTCCTATCGTTACAAAAACGTAAAATATTCCACGTATGCTCATCAAATAGTAGTACAGTGTAGTTTTACAGTCTCCCCACATGCTAAACCTAGACATAATAAAAATACATGGTGTTGGTACATAGTACTGGTACAGATTAGAAAAAAAGACTCATTATGTGTTGCCGATTAGTGAATTAGTCGTCTCGTAATATGCTAGCAGGCCTGTCCGGCATGAATATCGAAGGCTTTATGTATGGTGAAAGCTCTTGGCCTAAGTCGGCCGTGGTCACCTGTTTGCTTGCAGCTCGAAGTTGATCCCGCTGGAGGCTCCATACTCTAGTTCTCCGCCTTCACGGGAAGGGAACATTAGCCATTTATGGGTTTCGGTCGCGTGGAGGATTTCGCTTCAGGCTCGAAGTCCAATCCACGAGGCAGTTTATCGGTGTGGGAGCACGTTTGCCCAGGTATGAGATGCAGAGAACCCTCTATGCAAGAGGCAGAAGCCGGAGAATGCGATGTAGAGGTCGATGCAGATTTGGTAGATGTCGAGTTCGTGGGGACGTGGTTGTTATGACAATCCATCTTGACGTGGTTTCACCGACAACGCCAAGGGAAGATAATTTAACAAGAGATAGAACAATATTTTGCCAATAGGTAACAGAGATCCCGGCCTAGATTATTACTGAAGTAGCTGATAGAAAGCGACTTTGGTCGATGCAAATGTAGAAGGATGTAAGTTCGTGCGAATATTATTGACGGTGCGACAAGCAAATAATATTAGGCTTGATCTTGTCCTCTCGAACCTCTAGAAATCAACTTTGGCCCAGGGCCATATCTGCTGCGGGGGCAGATTCATCTCATACGAATATCCGTTGGTACCCATCCATGTAGGAGAGGGATATTGATATTGACGAATCTAGGACATTGTCAGATGCCGAAAAAATAACATGATGTGAGCATTCAACTACTTACATTAGAATTGCATGATGAATCGTAGGATATTCCAAGTGCGGTATCCTCGAATTGATCCCATGTAGGGACTGTTGGCGTTAGAGATATGGGCGACGTAAAAAGCTGTTGATTCTGAAAGCACGATTCGAGCGCTGCAGACTGTGACCGAGGGAGTGTATCCGGAGTTAGAAATTGCGGCGTGCTAGCTTGAGTCTGCAGATAATCCGACATAGGTGAGTAGCAGCTGTCGCTCGACGGATAGAGAGGTGAGTCCACGGATGCTGGAAGTGGGTACACTAAATCAGGGGGTAAGCCGCGGGGTACCGCGCTGATGGCTACATGCGAGAGATCGTTCATAGGCTGGCCAGGATGAGTGACATAGTCGTTCCTCATTGGCTCGGAGATGATTGAGCCTATAGACATAGTGCTCGTTTGTGTAGGTACTACTCGTTGCTGTCCGACAAGTGAAGCAAACGTGCTAGACGTTGAGGGGCTTGAATCTGCGAATGATGCTTCTCGAGTAGACCGAGGAGAGCGTGTGCTCCGAGTGCTAAAACTATCGGTAGGCATGTTGTGTCTGCCATGGTCAGTTTTGCTAGCCAGGCCAATATCATAGACTATACATACTGCTTCTCCATGTGCCGAGCTAACAAGTCTGACCGTTGAAATGGCTTGCGACATTCTTGGATCCAACATTGATATAGCGGCTCAGAATTATGGTTGGCCTCATGTCGTCTGCATTAGACGTTAGTGGCTGAACAGATCTGTAGATACTGCTTTGGTCTGTCGTACTTGCGGTGCTCTGCTCGAGTAAAGATCTAGCACATATCAGCGGCTGCATTGATGGTCAGGACGAATGGGCCATACCTTGGTACAGCCAGGATGCTCACAGGCATGAACCTTCTTGCCCTTTTTTGCCTTGCTGATACGGTGTGTTGTGGGAGTATAAGTGATCTCACCGGCAGAGGCTACCATACCGGGCATAGTTGTTGCACTACCTTGAGGAAATCCTTCACGAGATGCCGAAGACGTCGACTTTGTAGTCCGTCGTCCTCTATGTCGGTCACTAGGGGCCCCTGTGGGTAAGGAGACGTTATTAGAGGTTGAGAACGATTTTCGGCGTCGTGGAGGATTCGAGGATGCTGAGTTGTCTTCGGTGCTCGAGGAATGTTCAGAGGAAGTAGCACTTTGGCGTCTGCTTCTAGATTGTGGGACCCTCAACGGAATGTGCGGGGCGGTCTCATCGGCCATGGTAATTATATGGTACTCGGCTAAGGCTTCAGGTGGATCGTCAGGTACAATACGTTTGTAGACACACAAGGCTCCAGCAATGACTAGAACTCGCTTCGTAAAGTATGATCGACGAGGAGGAAGTATGTCGATGTGCAGATGCTTTGTGGAAAGGAAATTAATTATCAGCCCTTCGCGATGCCGGCGGTACTGTCATGCATCAGTAACGCTGGCTGAGCATGGACGACTACGAAAAAGCGAGACCCCAATATATCTGAGGTGGGGCGCCGATGGAGATAATGTCATCAGCAGGATCTGCAAGCCATAGTTCACAGGCGAGAAAGAAGGGTGATGCCGAGAAACGTTGCCACGTTGGGAAGTTGAGGTGCATCAGCCGTCTAGATCGTAGGTACTGCAATTTCCATTCCACTGTATTAGAGAGAAACCAGCCATGTAGGGTACAGGTACAATGGATATTTATATCGCGGCTGTGCCACCCATACCACTCCATCCGAGGCTTTCTGGAACGACGCCCGAGTATATGGTATCTTCAGTCTCCCATTATTTATTGCAGACAAACGGTCATGTAGAGTCAGGCTCCGATTTGATTTCGACAGCGTGTTGACGCGGAGGTATGGCACGGGAAGATTGATCGACAAGCCCAATGCAGGTACAAGAACATCGTTGTGTTTTGAAAGGAAGTACCATAGCGCGCACGTATGGAGGCTCGCAGACTTTCCGTGTACCATCACCAAGAGAATCGACTACCTTCCACATGGCGTGTAGTAGTTGTAGCCTACGACAGGCACTTGCGACGATGCAACCTTCACGACGATGTTGGGAGGTCGAGCTGGGCATGGAGTTGGTCGGATTAGCCGAATATTAATGCAGTTAGTCTGCATGATGCAGCTCTATTTTGGTGATCAGCCTCGTCGTCGCGCTCTCCGTACTCGATCCTCGTACCGTGCTCTAGCAGTACAGTAGTACGCTGCTAGATAAAAGACAGGAAGCCGTGCAGACAACGGAGACTTCCGCCACGATTTTACCAAAGGACTGGGGGGATCCATCTTCCTGTTTACACATCCCATCTAGTAATCGAATATGATGGATTCGTGATCGTGGTGATACCTCAAATGATGGCGGTCTTGGTGGTGGCTTTGAGTGACCATATTTTGCTTGGCAGCTGAGTGAGATGCTCTCTCCACGTACCACCGACCGTCTCCATTCGAAGCACCTCCCGTAGATCATGCTTGACTTCCGGGCGGTCCTAGTACTACTGTACTGTTCCCTATTACGAGGCTACTGTCTCGAAGCCTGGCTTAGCCCGTCAAGTGTACCTTAGTCCTTTTGGTCAGGAGGTCTGGGGAATCCTGAACAAGCATTTTGCAGATCATCGGGTGTACCTGACTTTGAAATAATACCATGTGTTCCGTGCCTCATCCCCACATTGCGCACTCTCTGTGGCATTGGAGGAATCTCGCGAATCTTGGCTCAGCGAGGCAAGTGGTTGTCACAGATAGAATCTCGAACCGTAGTATGTTGCTAGCACGTAGCCACACGTGGACACACGTGGACATCTTACTTTCCTAAGATACTACATACCTCGATTAGTAGCACGACGTAGTAGTCTTCTGCCTTGTGGCTCATGGAACGACTTTTGTTTCCCCTCCACAGCCGGACTTCGTATTGCGAATACTTCGTGTTGACGCAACCGAAAGAAGCATCTCAGCTTCGCGTCACGAGTTCTCCGAAGCCGCTGTTGAAATCATTCCCGCAAACCGAGAGCGTTTTTCTTCTGTTCCATCTATCCTCATAGGGATAGGCACGGTGACGCCCCAACCGATTGGACGAAACTCGACAAGTTCACGAAAAGATGAGACAGTCCAATGCAGGAGTCAGTTGGGGTGATGCACCCATTTTTCTCTGTGCACGTGGCGACTGGGACGGTTCTCCCTTCGTACCTGCCAATCGTCCTTGAGAAGGTGCTCTGCCATTGGATTTGCTGTTGCCCATTCGCGAAAGATTTCCCGATCGCAACCTAGAAAGTCTGCTTTGCATGAATCTGCTGTTTCAGTGACCACGTTCTTCGGCTTTCGTTCTGCATCCCACCACTGCACGCTCGCTTGGACTCTTGGCATGTGGGCCAATGCTTCCAGATCACGTTGCTGAGGGCAGTTACCTCGAACTACAATCGTCACTTCGCCTCTGTATGATACCCTGTGTAAGGTTCTCGTACTGTATATCCCGTATCTGGCCAGCCTTTCGAGCATACATGATACGGCAAGCAGCGCACCAAAAGTCGATGATCTGCATCATGCGATTCTAAGCTAATGCGAACATGTTTCACATTTCAGCTACGGCTGATTACTATGAGGCAGTCGAGCCGCTGTGCCTTGTGCCACCATGGCCGAGGGCAGTATGGCACCCTTCCACTGGGCTAACAGATAACTAGAAAGAACGAGGACTTCGCTCTGCTCCGACCAAAGCTGGAGGCACCATTTAGTCTCTGTCTTGATCTAGCATCTGCACCACGCTGAGATCATAACTGTGTTGGGTCTGGTGGGTGGTTTGACAACAAAGGTCATGTGTGCAACGTCACAATCAAGTTGACTTAGCAGATACAGATAAGCGGCTCAGCAGTCTCTGTTAAGCCTGGGCGAGAAGATTAAGCCTTGCTAAAGATAGTGTTCCACGCATGATTATGCACACTCGTCTATAGGCATTGTTGATGTAATCAGCCGTGGGTCAGAACACGCATGCACCAAGTCAATCGTAACGTTTCTTTTACATAAAGGCCCCTCAAAATCGCAACAGATGCGTGCCCTATTACTCGTTGACCAAAGGCCGAGGTTTAGATTAAACAGTAGTAGAGAAAATTTGGACAGCGAAGGAGAGCCGAACGGTAACTGAATCATATCGCTCGTGTCGCTGAAGATGGACCATCCCACGCCACTTAGCCGAAAAGGGGCAGTTCCGACCACAACGCCTGATCACTAGAGGGTTTGAGTCTACTCCAGCCTGCATTCCTCCTGATAGCCCAAAATATCTTACTATGAGATTTCGCACCATAAATGCATGGACAGCGAACCACGAACTCCCCCCCTGTATGCTCTTAACACGCTGTTTCGTTCGATTCTTCTCAATGTCGTGGATTTGATTCGCCAGTCTCTCGAGCCGTATCTCCAGCTGCCGGTCTAGCACTAGAACTTTGCATCCTAGAGGAAGTAGGTTGCGTCAAACCTGTAACAAAAGAGAAAAGCCCTCCCTGAGCCGAACTAGTCTCCCCATCAGCAAGAGGAGAAATGGGACTAAACACCTCATTTGCTCGAGCGGAAGAGGTCCGTGATCTGCTTGGCGACGACGTTCCCCTTGAAGATTGACTGGGGGGTGAAGGGGCAACATATTGACGTCGCGAAGAAGACCGAGGCGGAGGTGTACGCCCGAGGTGGCGATCTACTGGTGACGGCTGAACTGACGAGCGATTTAATGGTGACGAGCCAACCGATCGGTCTACTGGCGAGTGATTTACAGATCTGATGGTGGGCGAGGAAACAGCGGAGTTCGGGGTTGGGAGCGGAGGAGGTGAGCCCGGCAATTCCCTTGGCGAGTCCGCTGGCAATTCCACCGGTGTTGAGGAGGGATCATACATCTCATGCAACGGCCTCAACATAATTCTTCTCGAGGCCAGCTCTGGTATAGTCACAGCTGCTCCAGGGGCTTCGGCCACAAATGACCGATCTCCTGGGTATTTTGCCTTCTCGTTTACCCACTCCGCTGGCGGCGTCTCCGCCTTCTGTTCAATGACGTCTGGCCCACCCATTTCGTATCGTGCATGGTCAAAGTCCGTATCAAGTTCTGCCTTAGCAAATCCTTGTCGAACAGCCTCTGCTGGATCCACCTCAGGTTTCTTATTTCTTCTTGCTTCCTCCGCTTTTTGACGCCTCTTCCTACGTTTCATGATAAAAAATAGTACGGCCCCGCATACAGCAAGGACGACAACTACCACGACCGCCACAACAATACCAACGGTTTTACCTGAACCGGATGATCCACCAGCTTTGGTATTGCTAGGCGTGGTTTTATTTGCAGAATCAGCGATAGGTTTAATAGCAATGAGGTTTTGCTGCATGTTGTCATTGAATACACATTGCGAAATTGAGAAGCTACTATGTTCCCAATCAACAATAAGATACCTAGTTTTATGTGAGATTAAATCGTTCATTCAATGTAGTTGGTGGCCGCTTACGCTTCCTGAAGAAAGGCCCTGCCTAACGTATATTGTTGTGTTCCATTGGCCCTTCTTAGTGGGAAGTACCTCGTACCCTTATCAACTATAGGTGGGGTCACTCTAAGATCGAAACTGGCATATGGCAGCGTTATGTTGGTTGTCGGGCCTCCGCTACCTGAATTGCCAAGCGTGAAGGATATGCTGGCATTGTGGGACAACAACGAAGCGTGTAGGGTGTCATTCACAAGATAGAGGCCAGTCCTGTTATCAAAGGTTAAGCCGAACGCCGTTTCAAAGGCTAGACAAGCTTCCAACGGCAGCCAAATTTGGGCTACAGTTGAGTCAACGTAGGCATTGATCCCAGACGGCAATAGTTTATGAGTCTTCCCGTTTTGGTCTGTCGAGACTATCGATTGAATACCCACAACGATATCGCGGTCGTTGTCTGGAGCAAAAGTGAATGACATAGGATTTGGTGCAAAGCGTGACTGGTCGTAACCCCCGAGGGTCAAGCTCCCGAGTACGGATTTTAGACCTACTAACATTAGGCCAAAAGAGTAGGAGACTGTATAACGACAGACTCACGGTATTGAGCTCCGGCTGTATACCCGAAGCTTACACTCGGGATCAAAGACTGATTCCTTAAGGACGTGATAAAACTGGGTTGGCCTTCCGCTCCGAGTCCCGAAAAATTTGTTGGCTTAGGGTTTACTCCAAACATGCCAATGTAGAAATCTTGGGTGCCAATGCCCCCAATCACTTGATTCTCCAGGGTGGGTCCACCGCTCCCTTGAATTCCTAGGCCCAAAGTGTCGTTTCCAAAAAGTCCATTGCCTGGAATACCCAAATTCTGCTCGGTGAACAATTCGTAGTAACCCACTTGCGCCCAAGTCGATGAGACATTGGGATTGAATAGCTGCCCACGCGCATCAGGACAAGCAGTGTCGCCCTGAAGACAGCCTTGAGGTAGAATGACCCACGTATCCTCGCTGGCTGTTGAAATAAGCACACGGACATCCTGTGCTGGCGTGCCTACTCGAACCGTGAAAGTGGACCATGGACCATCCGGACCATCCCTTCATCACATTGTTAGCGACACAGATCACCAATATAAATTCCAGTGGGCTTTCAACGAACCAATTCTGTGCCGGAGAGAAAGAGATAGGTGTGGGTGACGCTGAGGGAGACGCGGTCGCCCGCTCCACTAAGACGGTACTCTGGGCGCAGACCGGCAACACACTGACACAGTGCACCAGCAGGCATAGAAGTCCTCCGCAAAAGCCATACATCTCGGACAATGCTGCATCAAGGGCCCAGACTGAAGAATCCGAGCGTTTATTCGTACGGATTTTTCGAGCATCTCCGGTCAAACAATCATCGCCAAGGATCAACGGTGAAGACGCCGGGAAGATTCCTTTCGGACCACCTCAAAGAGCGATGTCGTGGAGAGATGGTCTGCCTGTTGAAATCTAATCACTTCGACTCCATGGGAAAGCCCATGAGCGGTGCGCTACACCAGGGCCAAGTGATTTAGGGTTCCGGTCAGCCCCGCCAACAGCTGCAACTGCAATCTCCTCTGACCAATCAAGCTGTAGCGCCTACCTATGAAGATTTGCTGACGACGTATCTTCAGCTACCTTAGGGCTGGGACTTCTCGGCACCGAGAAGTCGTCTCCAAATAACATACAACGAAAGAACATAACGTTTGCAGAGCGAAGCACAACCAATAGAAATAAGGTATCCCCGAACATAGTTCGATGAAGATCATCGGCATGAGAGCACTGGAGTGACAAATACAGCAATAGTCAGCTCGATCGTGTATAGACAATCAATTCCGTCTTGAGGCCCAGAATGAGAATTTCGAGTTGCGTGGTGACCATGCAATGAGTGGATTCATATCAACCTTGTTCGGGAAAAGGCCATCGAAGCTTATCCGGCCCTTGGCATTCTCAGAACTTCTTCAGCATTCGTCATCAATCCGGAATGCAGGGCTCCACATGGTAAACGGAAGATATGTCCTCAATATGGGACCCGATACTGAGCCGTCTCGGTCACCAGTGACCTCGAGACAGTGGCTGTATGGAGTGTACTTTCGCGTTCGTTGTTTATGAGCTGATAAGACTCGGCCGGCCCCAACTTGATCAACAATGAGTGGGCATAGACAACCTCCAGACATTCATCTGCGTTTGAGATTACATTTCTGACGGTGGACGACTTTATAGGTTTAGTGCTTGATGATGCACGCCTATTGATTCTTCAGTCCTCTATGTCATAATGTTGTTACCTTGGAAATTGACTTGAATTATGCCTTACAGGAGTTAGGGGTGAAGTAGGCAATCACTTGGAAACATTCGCAATATATTGGCCACTCTCTGTCTGCTAGTGTCCATAGATGAGCATTTTCCACTACTTGGGGTCCGCCATTGCTATCCGGTTCCTACTACAGTGTCGAGAGATATGACTACTAACACTTTGGGCGAACTCTATGTAACAGTCTTACTATCTGGAAGGAAAGCGAGAAAGAAGCTGCTGAATTCCAGAAGGCTTCTCATAAGAATTATTACCACACTCAGAGGGGGCATATGGGGTCTGGGTTAAAAGGACACAATGCTACTTTTAAGGCTTCTAGCCTTGGACTAATCGACATATTTCAAACCCCTGCTTGTGCTCTGCGCTCTGCGCAAATGCGAATATAGCTCTTTATTGACGTTTTCTGAAAGCTTCCTTATTCGAAAGATAGCAGTTTCCCAAGGGTTCCCTGCATGTTATAATATTAAACTATGTATATCAGGTATCTATATGGCTAACAACAGAGGAACAGCTACGACGTTAGCCCCCTGATAAGCCTTTATAAGCTCCTGCCTATGGTATATACTGGAGCTTTCAGAACTCAGCCTCTATGTTATGAGAGACAGTTCAACAGGACTCTGCCTTCATACCCGACGAAGAGAAGATTCCGAGGCTTGAACCAAGCATGGATATTGCACTCAGCCAGGGATCGCCTTCCATGGATATCTCTGGGGCAAATGTTCGTGGCAGTTTTCGAGCTAAGTCGAATCTCCTTCTACTTGACGTGCGAGTGTTTCCGTTTTCATGCCTGAAGACTAAGAAAGATTTTAAGGAAGCTATCTTATTTCTAGGTGTGGAGACCCCCTATCTTCATTATCATAAAGAGCAAGATTCGTACCTAAGCTCGAGTCCTTTGAGGTAGTTCTTCATGGCCAAGCAATATCTGTTGATTTTCAATCGCGCTATAGAAAGCTTGGTCCAAGAGAACTCAATGAAAAGATGATATCAAAATATTCCCGCTTTTCTCTCGTACTCTAACAAAATAAGAAATGGTTCATTCCCTTTTGCACATTCATCTCCTTATGGGAGACTGCTAGTACAGAGCCTGGGTTCTGTCCCAGGATCGGCCATTCGGGAAAGAGTGGATCACTGCATGGGCGCTTCATCATCCGACGGTGGTTCCTGTTCGAGGATGGCCGATGCATCGCTGGATGGAGCCCGCCTTGCGTTCTCTGTGGTTTGCCGGACTAAAGCCCTAGCCATCATTCGACGAGATTCTTCGATAGACAGCCCCTCCCAGCTTACCTCGAGATCTCTCATGTGGATCCGGGCATGCAGATTGTTGGCGTCTTCTATCCAATTCTGGGTCAGAAACCGCTCTAATGGCGACTCCGAAGACGGTATAGCAAGCGAGCCAAACAGCTCATAACCCCAAGTACGGAAGGACTCTGGGTCGTGCATGCTCCTTCGAAACGCTAACAGGTTCTCGGAAAGGACGACGTGCGATGCATACGGGATGGGTAAAGGCGCATCTGACTGAGTGAACTATAAGCAGGAATTATCTACACACACAAAATCATCTTAAATGTTGGCTTACTGGGATAATCTTGTACTCAGACGATTCGGATGTTCCTGATACTCTTACTCCCGTGTCTTCCGACCGAACGATTGTCTCCCCCTTTTCCGATAACCCAGGTTCGTTGTCTTCCGTATTACCTCCTTCCAATTCTGCTCGTTGCAGTGTTGACACGTCGTGGGCCTGTGCGGGCGTACGAACATCAGAGCCACCAGCATGCGGCACCTCTGAGTCGTTTATCCCTGTCGTCCACGTGCTGTCTAGCGTATCAGTCTTCCGAGTTGGCTCGGAACTGGTTCTGTTTTGGTCGTCTGTGTCACTGCCCTGGAATGGATCTCTGTTGTGGTCTGCCATTCCTAGACTGTTTGATAGTAAAGAACGGGGTCTAAGATCTGTGCGCTTGGAGCAATCACGAAATTCTAGCGTCTTGCCTGCTCAAGTCTTGACACTACAGCGAAGATCTCGGTTCTCTGGTCCTAGCACGCAGGTTATAGACAAAGATCCCAGAATCGGTGAGTAAAAGGGGAGAGGAGGTAGCAACTTCAAAGATGATACTGTATAATAATACGGCAGCAGATGGCCCAGGTTTTACTGGTATTTCGCCGATCAACTCCTTAAACTAGACGAACTGTAAGGTTTCGAGAGCCAGGCATTTACGGAAGGTCGATTCCGAAAGATTGGCCCCTCTCTGAGAGCTCTGCGTGGACCTGGACGGAACCCCTGAAGCGGATAGTCTAAGCAGCATCTTGCTAAAGTATCTTCATCGGTTTGGACACTTGCATTGATCTAAGCGCCAAGAAGTAATCGCTCATTGCATTAGCACCTGTCATCCAACAGGGTCAGCGACGAGGAGCGGTGGTTTGCGAGTGGGAGACACATGCAGTGTAATCACCACACCTACCCATATTCGAAGGGGAGCTGACACAAAATCCAAAAAGCACGGAGGATCCTCTACGAATCAGGTATTCTCCGGTGGAAGAAGAGTGTGGGGATTCGCGGCACTTGCACCATCGTCTCAACCATTAAGTTTCCCACTAACGGCGGCAAGGGCTGATATTGAGTTATAGAACAGACTCTGACGTTGACCCACAAAACTTTGTGCGCCAAATGGATCTCGCTGGAAGGCCCGGTACGGTGGGAGCCCTTGGGGTGCCCGTTGCGGCATCCAAAGTTACCAGTCCTGCGGGCTCTCAAGCAAAGCAGGGCGTCGGAAAGATTACGAGTATCCTGCATTAGCGGTTCAGCCTACAATTTTCCAATCCCACCTTATTATTATTCCCCTCCAGAAGGGCAATGCTTTGAACGTCGCACTCGTATCTCGCACGTTACTCGGTCGCTTACCGCATTTCTGGCTTTCCAAGTCGAAACAGGGAGCGGCTGAAAATCTGTGTTCCCACTCATGATGCGTAGCCTGTAGGACCCTATTGAACTTCACAGTGGAGCTTCAGGTGCGGCAAGACACGGCTTTCTTTGAAATGTGATTACGCCGGTTGAGACCCCAGTTGAAATCAGCGAATCATGCAGCGATCCACTTTTCAAGGATCGGCCCTCCCGAGCCCATGGCACTGGCAACAGGCTTACGACGTAGACGTACCTGGATGGGCCCACCTGTTCGCCCTTCACACGGCAGCCGTGCTAGTATGCCTTGAGTACGCGCCGGAAACTGGAGGATGGAGATGGCAGGCCTATGGGAGATCGTTGACCACTGGATTCTGGAGCATCGTCTCGTGCAGATGCCTCTTATCCCTCAAGCAAGGATGAACAATGTCGATCACCAACAATTACAGTGCTCTTCCCCTGAAGCTGGATAGCAGTCGCCGATCTCTCAGCGATTGTCCCAAGACCACGGCGTTAGGACTTGGACGCATGTTATGAAGTATCTGTCAAGGCAGCTCCCTGAAGAAATCCGTAGAAAGCCCCGATCCCACGGCTACCGACCCGAGGCCACGGTTGTGGAAACAATAACCAGGTTTCTGGATCTCCCGTTTAGCCGGCTGAATCACAATTGGGAGCCATTGTGCCCGTCCCTCCCACTTCTTCGGCCTTAACCGCCTACTTCTGTTAAACTTTCCCCAGACGCTGTGATCACATGTACGACTCGATCCAAGGACCCTGGGAGATTCACATGTCATGGCTGCAGGAGTCAGACGTTCAACACGATCATCCGGAAATGTACTAGTCACTAAAGGCACGGCCTTGGGAAATGCCGGGGTTTCTGTAGAGACTGTAGGAAAGATCGTCGTTCATTCGAGTTTGTGGGCTATCGATCTATCTAGATAGACTATGCTCGACCAATGAATTCTACGAATGTTCCGGAAGGAAGATCCAGCAAAAAGGGAACCGCCTTGAAAGAGAATCCAGGCAACTCTTCAACAGAAACTGCCGTTGCTTTGACCCTTCTTCACCCTTTCATCTGGTAATACTTCGGGAAAGTTCCGTTCGGACGTCTGTTGCTTTCCTCATCTCGATACTACAATTCTCCTCCGAACCGTATCAAGCCGCAACCTTATGAACATGGTCCGATGGCCATCTTACCTTGCCAACCGCCTTGTCTCGTCACGACAGAGAAGTATCTCCTCGGCAGCTTTACTGATCCTCAGCTTGCGACCCGGAACCACGGACATGGGAGATATATATGGTCGTTCTGTACCACTCGCGTTACAACATGCTCAATTAAATATTCTATGACTTCACGTCATACCAATTATAACACAAATAGGCCCTCAGCCTGCATACCGCATCACTCTTAATGGAAACCTCACGCGCTCGCCCATGTCTTCCAGGCACCTAACCAGCAAGACTCCGTTTCCGGGACTCTTCAGTCTCCAAGCGCATCCTGAAAGTGTAGTATCCTCCCGTCATTGCGATCACCCATAGCCATATGCCACAAACGCCAAGTCTTAGGAGCTCAGCTCAAGGCACCAGTCTTAGCAAGTCGAAGCATCTAAATCCGCAGAGTGCAAAGATCCCAGCAGACTCTATGAAAGATAGTATCCATACGAATTTCGGGGATTCAACGGCTATCCGCCAGGCTCACCTCACCAAGAACGGTGCAGCCCTTGCATCATTACGACGCCTAGTTCTTTTTTAGTCCGATCCCGAAAAGTTCTTAGGTCAAACAGCCATACACTGCTAAGAGAGGGAACTGCAACAAAGCTAAAGATCATCCATCACATCCCTGGCGCTATTTGCACCCCCCCGCACGTGACGCCCATGAAGCCTTTGATTGAACAAGAAAACCCGTTTGTCGAGATGTCCTTCCAGCGCAGAATTCCAGGAGATACACCTATCATCTACAGCTAGGGCACGAACATGTATAATACATGTTTATTGACTAACCAAATGAAGGTAGTCAAAACATGTATTATACATGTTTATTAAGCAGGTATTATACACAGGGGTAGTAGCAGGGGGGTCCTAGGGGGGGCACGCGGGTAGCAAAAAAAGCCGGACTCACAAATTTTCCCCGCATTCAACCATCAAATTTACTACTGAATTAAAAGAGATATATTATATTTTAATAGCCTGTCATTCTACCCTCTCCTTCTATA
>JAABUU010000426.1_pt1 | contig 96095 bp, 92 predicted proteins | sample 5559301 | NCBI WGS metagenome assembly JAABUU01 (sample SAMN10711884, study PRJNA513360) | rock metagenome | isolation source: Antarctica rocks | place: Antarctica: Victoria Land, Richard Nunatak white | reverse complement strand
CCGGTCATCGACCAGTCGCCGCGGCGGGGAAGAAACCCGCGTCGACATGAACCGAGACGATCAACCACGGCCGCGTCGAACGGCTGGAACGACACGCCCGCCGAAGGTTCTGAGACCAGGTCTAAGGGACCCGTGCGGCTGCGACGCGTGCCGCCCGCCGAGCCGGGAACACCTGCCGGGGGCGCTGGTGTGACGCCACGCAGGGATGCCACAGGCAAGGAGGAGCGATGACGCTGCTGGGTGACGCGGTCGGCCTGCTCGGTCGGGTGGTCGGCACGGTTGCCCGCCCCGTCCTGGCTCCGTTCTTGGCTCCCCTGGTGACGCCGCTGGTGGAGCAGGAGGTGAGCACGCAGGTGAGTAACGTGGTCAGCGAGCATGCAGCGGCTGCGCCACACGTGCCGCCCAACGACCTGCTCGAGCACGCGATGGTCTACGGCGACCGCGCCAAGCTGCACATCGACCCGACAGCTGTCATCAACAACGCGCTGTTCAACCTGTCGTCGGGAGAGATCACTGTCGAGCGCTACGCCTTCTTCGGGCACAACGTCTCGGTGCTGACCGGTACGCACGACATCACGACCTTCGACGCCGAGCGGCAGGTCGCCGTGCCGAAGTCCGGACGCGACATCGTGATCGGCCGCGGGGTCTGGGTGTCGAGCAACGCAACTGTCCTCGGGCCGTGCCGTATCGGCGAGCATGCGGTCGTCGCGGCGGGAGCGCTCGTCACGGGCGACGTCGACCCGCTGACTGTCGTCGCCGGCTTTCCCGCCAAGCCGGTCAAGAAGCTCAACCCACCGCCGGCTGCGTGAGCGAGGGCGGGCCCACCCGGTCAGCTGAGCCATCCGAGCTGTCGGCAACTGTCTGCGAGCTCCAGCGTCAGGTCGCCGAGCTGCAGGCGCGGCTGTCGGCCCTGTCAGGGTTGCCGGCAGCGCCAGGGGTCCCCCCGCCGGCCCAGCCATCCGGCGCGTTCGCGGCCGTCTACCCCGCCTTCGAGGCACGCTTCCGCGGTGACGAGGCCGACATCCGGCAGCGCCTGTCGGTGTATCTGCCCGACCTCGCCCGGGCTGCTCGGGGGCAGCCGCTGCTCGACATCGGGCCTGGCCGGGGCGAGTGGCTGGCGCTCGTCGAGGAGGCCGGGGTCGAGGCGTACGGCGTCGACACCGACGCCCAGTTCGTCGCCGCTGCGCAGGCCAAGGGGCAGCGGGTGGTGCACGCCGACGCGGTCGAGCACCTGCGCGCTGTCGACGAGGGCTCGCTCGATGCCGTCAGCGCCTTCCACGTCGCCGAGCACCTGCCGACCGACGTGCTTGTCGAGCTGCTACTCGCTGCCCGCCGAGCCCTCGCGCCGGGCGGCGTCCTGCTGCTCGAGACCCCCAACCCCTCGAACATCGTCATGGGTGCCTGCAACTTCTACCTCGACCCCACGCATGAGCGGCCGCTGCCACCGGCGCTGACCGAGTTCCTCATCCAGCAAGCTGGGTTCGAGCGCGTCGAGGTCCGCCCGCTGCACCCCAAGGAGCCGGTCGACCTGACCGGGCTGCGCCTGGAGGGCGTGTCGGAGGCCGATACCAGGCTGCTGGCCGCCGCACTGACCAAGGGGCTGTTCGGGCCGCAGGACTATGCCGTCGTGGGCTGGGCGCCCGATGGCTGACGATCGCGGGCCGGTCACCGTCCGGCCGGCCCGCACCAGCGATGTGTGGACCATCCGCTCCCTCGTCGACAACTACACGGCCGACAGGCTGCTGCTGTCCAAGGCCACGGTGACCCTGTTCGAGGACGTGCCGGACTTCGTCGTCGCCGAGACCCCCAATACTCCCGAGACCCCCGAGACTGCCGAGCACTCGGTCGTCGGGTGCGCCGCCGTGCACGTGCTCTGGGAGGACCTGGCGGAGGTGCGCACGCTCGCGGTCGACCCCGCCTACCGAGGGGCGGGCGTGGGCCGCGCCCTGCTCGATGCCGTCCTCGCCCGGGCCGTGGACCTGGGGGTGCAGCGGCTGTTCTGCCTGACCTTCGCCGTCGACTTCTTCGCCGGCGCCGGCTTCGTCCCCATCGGCGAGGAGAAGGTGGTCGGGCCGGGGGTCTATGACCAGCTGCTGCAGTCCTACGACGAGGGTGTCGCTGAGTTCCTGGACCTCGAGCGCGTCAAGCCCAACACCCTCGGTAACACCCGGATGCTGCGCCACCTCTGAGCCGCCGGCCGCTCGCGTGCCAGACTCCGGGATACCGGTCCCGGCCACGAAAGGCACGACGTGAAGATCTTCTACACCGCTCAGGCAACGGCACGCGGCGGCCGCGATGGTGAGGTCGTCAGTGACGACGGCGTGCTCGACCTCATGCTCGAACGGCCCAAGGAGCTCGGCGGCCCGGGCGGCGACAACACCAACCCCGAGCAGCTGTTCGCCGCCGGCTACTCGGCCTGCTTCCACTCCGCGCTCAAGCGGATCGCGGACCAGGAGGGCGTCGACGTCGAGGGCTCGTCCATCACGGCTCAGGTCGGCATTGGGATGGAGGGGCAGGGGTTCGGGCTGGCCGTCACGCTCATCGGCGACTTCCCGAGCCTCGACGCCGAGGGTGGCCAGCAGATGATGGAGAAGGCCCATCAGGTCTGCCCCTACTCCAACGCCACCCGCGGCAACATCGAGGTCACCCTGCAGCTGGCCTGAGGGCCGGCCCGCGGGCGCATCCGGCTGCTACAGCTGGCTGGCCGGGTCGCCGCCGGCACCCAAGGTGACGGCGGTGACCCCGCGGCGTGTGGCGATCAGCAGCAGGTTGCCGTCGACGGCCGGGGTGCTGAAGCGGGTCACGTCGCCCACCTGAGCCTGGGCGCGCATCTTCCCGGTCGCGGCGTCGAGCCCGTAGAGGGCTCCGTCCTGCTGCACCGACCACACGGTGTGCCCGCCGACAACAGGTGAGCCGGCGACCTGCCCAGGCGCCGACCAGCCCTTGCGCAGCGCGGCACCCGGTCCGACGAGAATCTGCTGCACCCCCGACGCGCACGGCACGTAGACCGGCGTGCCGCCACCGGCAGGCGCCCCCGCCGCCATCCCGCCATAGGACCGGCACCCCTCCAGCGAAGCCAGCTGGCCCCCGACGCCGCGCAGCGCCTTCGGGTCGACCAGGTAGATGCTGCCGCCCTTGCCGGCGGCCAGCGCCCGCCCATCGGGCAGGACCAGCGGCCCGGTCGAACCAAGGTCGGCGTCGACGCCGTTCTCCTGCGCCCAGCCGGTCGGGGCGAACCCGTCCAGCAGGGCGAGGGTTGGCGACAGGCGCAGCACCGAGTCGCTGTGGTCCCAGGTGCCGTCCGTAGCCTCGCCGTTGCCCGTCGTGACGAGCAGGTCGCCGTTCGGCAGGACCGCTGGACCGCTCGCCGCCCAGATGCCCGCCTCCCGCTTGGTCGGGACGGCGAAGGACAGCAGCGGCCCATCGCCCCTGGTGCTCACTGCCACCACGCGTCCCTGGTACTGGCCGCAGTCGCCGTAGTTGCCGCCGTAGGCGACGTAGACCCGGCCGCCGGCAATGGCGAGGGCGGCCCGCTGCAAGTGCGTGGCCGGGTCCATCCCCGGCGCGTCGACGCCCCGCCGGACCTTGACCGCACCGGTCCGCGCATCGACGCCGTAGAGGACGTGCTGCGGCCCGGCCTGCTTGGCGACGGCGAACACCAGCCCCGATGCGGTGTCGTAGGCGGGGGTTCCGACGACACCGAGCGTCGAGATGTTGCCGCAGGGCAGCGAGTCCCCGCTGATCGGGTCGGCCAGGTGGGTCCGCCAGCGCACCGCGCCGGTTGCCGCATCCAGCCCGTAGACCGAGCCAGCTGTCGTCGTCTGGATGACGAGGGCGCCGGCGATGATGGGCGAGGCGTACGAAGCGCCGTCGAGCTGCGTCGTCCAGCGGACCTTCGGGTCCGTCCCGTCCGGGGCCGAGGGTGCGTAGCCCTGGCGCGTGTTGGCGCCATGGTAGGTCGGCCAGCGGCTCGGCGGCGGCGGGTCGGCCGGCGAGGCGCTGGACGAGCCTGGCGTGGATGGCAGCGTCAGCGTCGAGGGCGGTGGGGTCGTGAAACCGCCCGTACCGCTGGTACCACCCGAACCACTGCAGCCCACCAGAGCGAGCGCGCCAACCAGCCCGATCGCGGCACCGCCGCGCGCCATCCTCACCACCCAACGGTAGCCGCGGCGAAACGCGGTAGCGGCGAAAGGACGGGGGCAGGCACGATGACGGGCGGGGACCTGACCCACCCCGCCTGCCCCAGCCGTTGCGAGCCCATTCCGAGCAAGGAGTACCGGTGCCTGCCACCCCGGCCGTCGAGGTCGACGACCTGCATGTGTCTTTCGGGAAGGTCGACGCGCTGCGCGGCCTCGACCTGAGCGTCCCGCACGGCACCGTTCTCGGCCTGCTCGGCCCCAACGGTGCCGGCAAGACGACAGTGGTGCGGGTGCTGACCACGCTGCTGCGCCCCACCCGCGGGACAGCGCGGGTCGAGGGGCTCGACGTCGTCCGCGACGCGGTGCAGGTGCGCCGCACCATCGGCCTGGCCGGCCAGTACGCCGCCGTCGACGAGACGCTGACGGGCCGGGAGAACGTCGAGATGGTGGGCCGCCTCTACCACCTCGGGCGCGCCGAGGCCCGGCAACGAGCCAGCAAGGTCCTGGCCGACCTCGAGCTCGAGGACGCCGCCGACCGAGCGGTGAAGACCTACAGCGGCGGGATGCGGCGCCGGCTCGACCTCGGCGCCAGCCTGGTCGGGCGCCCGGCGGTGCTGCTGCTCGACGAGCCGACGACGGGGCTCGACCCGCGCAGCCGCATCGGGTTGTGGCAGCTGATCCGAGAGCTCGTCAGTGACGGGACGACTGTCCTGCTCACCACCCAGTACCTCGACGAGGCTGACCAGCTGGCCGACGACATCGTCGTCATCGACCGCGGCCGGGCCATCGCACACGGCACCAGTGACGAGCTGAAGGGCTCGGTCGGCGGCGACGTGCTCACCATCCGGGTTGACCCCGCTGCGGTGCAGACCACAGTCGACGCCCTGCACGGAGTGCCGGGGCTCCGCGGCCGGCTGGACGGGCTCGGCGGTGCTTCCAGTGCTTCCAGTGCTTCCAGTGCCCAACAGTCCACTGCCGACGGCGAGTTCACGATCTCAGCCGGCACCGATGGCGGAGCGCTGCTCGGTGACGTCGTCCGCCGCGTGGATGCCGCCGGGGTTCAGCTGCGCGGCCTCGAGCTCGGGCGCCCGAGCCTCAACGACGTCTTCCTGACCCTGACCGGCCACGCCGCCGAGGAGTCCGCATGAGCACGCTGTCGTGGGCGGTTGCCGACACGGCTGTCCTGACCCGACGCCATCTGATCCGCTACGCGCGGGTGCCGGCGCTGATCGTCTTCACGGCTGTCCAGCCGGTGATCTTCGTGCTGCTGTTCCGCTACGTGTTCGGCGGGGCGATCCGCGTGCCGGGCACGTCCTACGTCGACTTCCTGCTGCCCGGCATCATCGTGCAGAGCGCCGCCTTCAGCTGCTTCGGGACGGCAATCGGGCTGGCCGAGGACCTCAAGGCCGGCCTGATCGACAGGTTTCGATCGCTGCCGATGAGCCGGTCGGCGGTGCTGCTCGGTCGGCTCGCGGCGGATGCGGTGCGCACGCTGTTCACCGTGCTGCTGATGCTCGCCGTCGGCTATGCGGTGGGCTTTCGCATCCACACCTCGGTGCTCGGGGGCATCGGCCTCGTCCTGGTGGGCACCGGCTTCGGGCTGGCGATGTGCTGCGTCGCGGCCTGGATCGGCCTGGTCATCCACGACCCGGAGACGGTGCAGTCGGCCGGGCTGATCTGGCTGTTCCCGCTAACCTTCGCCAGCGCCGCGTTCGTGCCGGTGCAGTCGATGCCGGGTTGGCTGCAGGCCTTCGCGAAGATCAACCCGGTCACCGTCGCGTGCAACGCGTTGCGGGACCTGACCCTGGGCGGGCCGACAGCTGGCGACTTGCTGGGCGCACTCGCCTGGGAGATCGGCATCGCCGCAGTGTTCGTCCCGCTCGCCGTGCGGGCCTACCGCCGGACGTCGTCATGAGCGCCGGCACCGGCAGCACAGCCGTCACCACCAGCCGCGGTCTCGTCCTGGGTGGCGGCGGGGTGGCGGGCATCGCGTGGGAGCTGGGGTTGCTCGCCGGCCTCGCCGATGCCGGTGTCGACCTCACCGGAGCCGACACCCTGGTCGGCACCTCCGCCGGCTCGGTGGTCGCGACCCTCGTCGCCACCGGGGTGCCACTCGCGGAGGCGTACGAGGCGCAGCTCGAGCCACCGGAGCGCTCCACCGAGCTCGGAGCTCCGTTTGACATTGACGAACTGCAGGCGGCCGCGATGGCGGCGATGCGAGAGTCCGGCGGCGACCGGCAGCGGTTCCGGGCCGCGATCGGTGCAACTGCGCTGGCGGCACCGACCGTGGCCGAGCCGGTCCGGCGCGAGATCATCGCTGCCCGGCTGCCGGTCCACGACTGGCCCGCCCGCGACCTGCGCATCGTCGCCGTCGACGCCGTCAGCGGCCGGGAGGCCGTGTTCACGCGGGTCAGCGGCGTCGGGCTCGTCGACGCCGTCGCCGCGAGCTGTGCGGTGCCCGGCGTCTGGCCGCCGGTCACGATCGGCGAGCGCCGCTACATCGACGGCGGCCTGCCTCGATCACCAACGCGGACCTCGCCGCCGGGTGCGCAGCCCTCGTTGTGCTCGCCCCGATGACGATGCCGGCCGGAGGGCCCTTTCCGAGCATGGAGGAGGAGGTGTCCGGGTTGGAGCCGTCCCACGTGCACGTCGTGACAGCTGATGCAGCGTTCCAGGCGGCCGCCGGCACGAACCCGCTCGACCCCGCCACCCGCGCACCCAGCGCCAGAGCTGGGCGCGCACAGGCACCTGCAGTGGCCGATGCGGTGCGCTCGGTGTGGCTCGCCGGAGCCAGGTGAGCGCCGACGGCATCCTCGCCGACCTGGCGGCCGAGGGCGACGAGCTGGAGCGCAGTGTGCAGACCGCGGGTCCGGACGCGTGGGGCCTGCCGACGCCGGCCGAGGGGTGGACAGTCGCGCACCAAGTCGCGCACCTGGCCTGGACCGACGAGTGGACGGTGGTGGCGTGCACCGACCCGGACGGCTTCGCCAGCCGGATGCGAGCCATCACCTCGCCCGCCGTCGTGGACGAGGGCGCAGCGCAGTGGGCGCGGCGCGAGCACCTGCTGGAGGACTGGCGCGCCGGCCGGCGCCTGGCACTTGAGGCGCTGCGAGGTGTGCCGCAGGGGACGAAGCTGCCATGGTTCGGGCCGCCCATGAGCGCGACCTCGATGGCCACCGCCCGGCTGATGGAGACCTGGGCCCACGGGCTCGACGTCGCCGACGCCCTCGGCGCGGACGTCGAGCTGACGCCGCGGCTGCGACACGTCGCCCATCTCGGCGTCCGCACCCGCGACTTCGCCTACCGGGTGCACGGGGCGGAACCGCCGGCAGATCCCTTCCGGGTGGAGCTTGCCGGCGCCGCGGGTGAGCTGTGGACGTGGGGGCCGGCGGACGCCGGGCAGCGGGTGACCGGGCCGGCTCTCGACTTCTGCCAGCTCGTCACGCAGCGCCGGCACCGCGACGACCTGGCCCTGCACGCCGAAGGGCCGGATGCGGACACGTGGCTGGGCATCGCGCAAGCATTCGCGGGCGCGCCGGGCAGCGGAAGGCAGCCGAGGGGAACCTGAGGCTGCTGGCTCAGCTCGCGGCTGTGCTTGCGGCTGTGCCCGCAGTTGTGCCCGCGGCCGCACGCATCGAGGGCACAGGCAGCACTGGCAACACCGCATGCTGCGGCGATGTCCCGTCAGGCCGCTCGCCTGTCTCAGCATCTGAAGCAACGGCTGCCACGACCGTGCGGTTGCGCCCGGCGGCCTTCGCGGCGTATTGAGCTCGGTCGGCTTCTCGCAGTAGCCCGGTGGCATCGCCCGCGTGCTCGAGCAGGCCGGCGATACCGAGACTTGCTGTGACGGCCCGGTCGACGCCGGGGATGTTCACGGCAGCGATGCTGAGGCGGATCGACTCGGCGACCTGCCACGCACCCTGCACCGAGGTCTCGGGCAGCAGGATGAGGAACTCCTCACCGCCGAACCGGCCGGCGAAGTCGCTGGCCCGCAACCCGGACTGGATCGCCAGCCCGACCGCCGCCAGGACCTCGTCGCCCTTCGGATGCCCGTACCGGTCGTTGATCGACTTGAAGTGGTCGAGGTCGAGCATGATCGCAGTCAGCGGCGCGACGGAGCGACCGGCCTGGGCCACCATCCGCTTGAGCGTGTCCTCCGTGGCGCGCTTGTTGGGCAAGCCGGTGAGGGAGTCGTTGCTGGCGCGGAACTCGGCAAGGGCCAGGCTGCGCAGGTTGGCCAGCACGGGTGCGGCCTGCCCGACCGTCGTCTTGATTCGAGCGTCGTCGCTGTCGGAGACGGCCTCGGTGCGGGTGACAAGCACCGAGCCGATGACCTCGCCGCCGACCAGCAGCGGCTCGCAGGTGGAGGGCCGTTCGCCGTCCTCGCACAGCGAGCAGGCGAGCAGCGGCTGAAGACCGGCGCCCTCCCGATGGCTGCGCCCCAGGCGGACGGCCACGCAGGAGCGCGGCTCGGCACCGAGAAGCTTCGCGGCGAGTTCACTTCCAGCCGGGAGCCCGGTTGCTGCCTGCAGCCGGTTGGCACTGTTGTTCCGGCGCAGCACGGTGACGGCACTGCCCGGCAGCGAGCGCTGCAAGTGGTGCTGCAGCAGCTCCTGAGCCTCGTCCTCGCTGCGGGTCACCTGCAGGGTGTCGACGAACTCAGCCTGCGACTGCTCCGCCTGTACCGCCACGGCGCGCTGGTCCTGCTCGGCCCGCGTCGCCTCGTCCCGGTGTCGGACCATGTCGTTGAGCGCGATGCCCAGGTCGGTCAGCTCGTCGTGCCCGCTGGGTGTCAGCACGGTTGCCGGCCGGCCGGCGGCGATGTCAGTGGCGAACTGGGAGTACGTGCGGATGCGCGGCACCACATTGCGGATCAGGGCCAGGACCACGGTCAGACCGAGCAGGAGCACGATAACGACGCTGGCCGCCAGCAGCAGCCACGTCGACGTGTACGTCTTGTCGGCATCTCGCCTGACCTGGGCGGATTCCTGCGCCTCCTCGGACCGAAGCTGTTCGGCGGCCTGCGTGACGGGCTCGAGGATGCCGTCGACCCGCTTGGCGAAGGCGGTGCGGGCAGCCTGGGTAGCTCCCCTGCCGCTGGCGGCCGCATAGGCACCGCTGCCGCGCAGGGCGAGGTACTGCCGCAGACCCGCCTCGATGCGGTCGAAGTGCTGGCGGCGAGACTCGTTTCCTGCCAGGTCACTGTGCAGGACGACGAGCGCTTGTTGAGCGCGGGGGATGAGCACCTGGTCGAGCTCGGCGGTCAGTTCGGCATCGAGCTGCGGGTCGTCCGCGGCCACCTGGTACAGCGTGCTCTCCTGGATGCCCAACATGGCTACCGTGACCGCGGCGGAGTGCCGGCTGACGGCGAGGCTGTGGGTGTAGAGCGTGTCTGTGTTCGTGTGCATCCGCTCCAGGCCCGACGCTCCGACAGCGGCTGTCGCGAGGACGGCGGGCACCAGGACGCCGACTGTTATGAAGAACTTCGCGCCGACCCTCAGCCGCGGCCGCGACTGGGGCGCTGCCGCACCAGGACCATGTGCCCGTCTTCGGTCGTCTCGGGCGGGCACTTGACCCTCAGAGGGGCGCCGCTCTCGCAGCCGTTCAGGCGTCAGTCGCCGAGTAGGCGAGCCCGTCGACGACCTGACGCTGATGCTCGTGACCTGGGACAGCCCGGGAGCGGAGGCACGTTCGCGGTTGCACCATGGGTGAACGACCAAGGGCGACTCTCGCTAACCTCCGGGAATCGCCCTTGACCTGCATCTTCGTGGTAGCGGGGGCAGGATTTGAACCTGCGACCTCTGGGTTATGAGCCCAGCGAGCTACCGAGCTGCTCCACCCCGCGTCGGTCCCCACACGTTACCCCGGCGCCCGGGCCGCTGCCAACTGGGTGCGACCGTGGTCACCCCACCCCCGGTCAGGTGTGGGTCGACCGCGAGTCCGGCGAGGTCAGCGGCGCTAGGGCGACGACGAGGTGGTTGGCGTGGGGGGTGCCGACGGCCGGGCCGAGGACGACGGGCGCGCCGAAGGCGTCGACGGCGGAGCCTTGGCCCGAGCCGCCAGGTCCTTCAGATCCTGCGCCAGCCGCCCCTGCGCGGCGCCGTACGTCGTGAAGTCGCCCTTGCGCAAGGCCGTCTGGCTGTCGGCGTAGTCGCGCTGGGCCTGGGTGATCAGTGCCTGGACGTCGCTGCCCACTCGACCGCCAGGCCCTGGCGAGGCGGATGCCGACCCGGACGGGACCGGCGACGGGCTGGTCGACGAACCGACCCCTGCCCCTGCGCCCGCCCCGAAGACTTGGTTGAGCGCCTCGGCAAGGGTGGGTGCGAAGCCGGCTCGGTCACCGAAGACCACGGCGACGTCCTGCAGCGTCGGGTAGCCCTGGTCGTCGGTCGACTGCACGTAGTACGGCTCGATGTAGATGAGGCCGCCGGCGACAGGCAGCGTGAGCAGGTTGCCCGGGACGACGGCTGACCCCTTGCCCGCCAGCAGGCTCAGCTGCTGGGAGATCTTTCCGTTGGAGGTGATGGTGTTCTGCGCCTGCACCGGCCCGTTGATCGTGGTGCCCTGGGGCAGCGTCAGGACCCGGATGGTCCCGTAGTCACCGGGGTCGCTCGACACACTCACGAACGAGGCGAGCTTGGGCGCGCCCTTGGCGATTAGCGCGCTGGTGAGGTTGAAGTTGGGCCCGGTCTGCCCGGGCGACTGGTTGAACAGGTAGAACGGCGGCTGCAGCTGGTTGCCGGCCGGCTCGGGCGGCACAGCCCAGAAGTCCTCGGACGTGAAGAAGCTGGCTGGGTCGTTGACGTGGTACATCCCCAGCAGGTCACGCTGCACCTTGAACAGGTCCTCGGGGTAGCGCAGGTGGTCCTGCAGCTCGGCCGGCATCGCCGACTGGGGCAAGACGACCTTGGGGAAGGCGGCCTTCCATGTCTCGAGGACCGGGTCGCGCGCCCCGAACTGGTAGAGGCGGACCGTGCCGTCGTAGGCGTCGACAGTCGCCTTGACAGAGTTGCGGATGTAGTTGACCTCGTTCTGCTGCTGGCCGGGACGGTTGGACAGCCCGGTGTTGGCGTCGGTGGTGACGTCACCGAGCTGCCGGCGCTCGGAGTACGGGTAGCCGTCGGAGGTCGTATAGCCGTCGAGGATCCACAGGATGCGGCCGTTCACCACCGCGGGGTACGGGTCGCCGTCGAGCGTCAGCCAGGGCGCGACCTTCTGCACGCGGTCACGCGGGTTGCGCTCATAGATGATCTTTGAGTCCTTGGACAGCGCGCCCGAGATCAGGAGGTTCTTGTCCTGGAAGCGCACGGCGAACAGCAGCTTGCGCAGGGTCGAGCCCATCGCGACGCCGCCGCTACCGTCGTAGCGGTTGGTCACCTGTGCGTCGGCGCTCGTCTCGCTTGGCCCATCGATCTCGGCCTGCTTGGTGTCGACGACGGAATAGCCCGGGGCCTGCTCGCCGAAATAGATGCGGTCCTGGTCGATGCGGATCGGCGAGGGCGTGCGCTTGCCCGCAACGATCGGGCCGCTGACCGGCAGGTCGAGCACCGAGAACGCAGGTTTGCCCGTCTTGTCGACGGCGTTGGCCGGTGCCGCAACGAATCCCTTGCCGTGCGTGTAGCTCAAGTGCAGGTTGATCCAGTTGCGCTGGTTGGCGTTGAGCCCCGCCTGGTTGAGCTCGCGGACGCTGACGACGTAGTCCTGGCGCTTGCCGTCGACTGTGTACCGGTCGACGTCGAGCGTGTCGGGGAAGCCGTAGTAGGAGCGGATCTGCTGCAGCTGCTCGTAGGTCTTGGCCAGCTTGACCGGGTCGAGCAGCCGGGCGTTCGGGATCGTCCCGGTGTCGTTGCGCACATCAGTCGCGGTGACTGTGCCGCCGGGGTTGGTCGTGTACTTCACCTTGTCGAGCCCGTACGCCAGCCGGGTCGCGTCGATGTTGCGCTGGATGTAGGGCCGCTCCTTCGCCGCCGCGTTCGGCGAGACCTGCAGCTGCTGGACGATGAACGGGTAGAGCCCGCCGATCACCACCGCGGAGATGACGAGGATCCCGAGCGAGAGCGCCGGCAGGATCCAGCCCCGCTGGAAGATGTTGTAGACGAACAGCACGGCGCACAGCAACGAGATGAACAGCAGGATCGTCTTGGCGGGCAGCACCGCGTGGATGTCGGTGTACGACGCCCCCGTGACGATGCCGCGCGGCGAGAAGGCGAGCCCGAACCGGTCGAGGTAGTACGCCACCGCCTTGAGGAGCATGAAGATCGCGAGCAGGACCGACAGGTGGGCCTTGGCCGCCGCCACGACCTTCTCGCCCTGCGTCTGCAGCCGGATGCCGCCGAACAGGTAGTGCGTCGCCGCTGCCGCCAGCAGGGAGAGCACCACGATGGTCAGAGCGAAGCTCAGCAGGAAGCGCTGGAAGGGGTAGGTGAAGGCGAAGTAGCTGATGTCGCGGTGGAACTGCGCGTCACGCTGGCCGAACTGCTGGGCGTGCCGCCAGGTCAGCCAAGTCCGCCATCGGCCGGCCGCCGACAGGCCGGCCAACAGACCGCACGCCCCTGAGACGGCGACGAGCAGCAGGGCGAGATAGGGCTCGGACGAGACCCGGTAGCGCTCGAGGTTCTGCTGCTCGAGCGACATCGGGCGAAACGGTGGCCGCAGCCGGAACGCGACGACGAGGTTGGCACCGACTGCCACCGCTGTGATCAGCCCGAACACGACGAACAGGAAGGTTCGCGTGCCGAGCACCGTGTCGAACACCCGGCTCGCGTTCACCGACCGGAAGAACAGCAGGTCCGTCCACAGCCGCGTGCCGACCACCGCCAGCACGACCAGCACGACCAGCGCCAACAGCGGGATGAGCAGCCGCGGGCGCGTCGGCAACGTCGGGCGTACGGCCAACGGAGTTCTCCTCGGGCGGACGAACAGAAGGGGCCTGCGCCACGACGGTAGCCGAGCCCCCCGACAGTCCGGGGGATCTTTCGGGCTCAGCAGCCTGGCGGTGTCCCGCTGCCGTCGGCGACGTCCGAGATCGCGGTCAGCGCCGTCGTCAGCCTGTCAATCTTAGCCAGGCGCAGGCCGGCGGGAACGGCGCGGCTCGCCTCGGCGCAGTTGTCAGCGGGCACGAGGAACAACGTCGCGCCGTCGCGCCTGGCGCCCGCGAGCTTCTGCTGGATCCCGCCGATCGGGCCGACCACCCCCGTAGGGTCGATCGTCCCGGTTCCAGCGACGACCTTGCCGCCGGTGAGCGGCCCCGGCGTGAGCTTGTCGATGATGCCGAGAGTGAACATCAACCCCGCGCTCGGGCCGCCGACCCCCTTCAGGCCGATGGTGAGGGTGAAGGGCTTCTTCTCCCCCAGCTCGAGCCCGAGCAGCGCGGTCTTGGGCTGCTTGTCGACGGTCCCGGTCCGCAGCTCGACCACGGTCGGCGCCGCGGCGCCCCGCTTGATGCGGACAGGCACGGTCGCCCCGGGCTTGATCTGCGAGCGGATGTCGAACAGGACCGCGAGGTCGGTGACGGGCTTGCCGGCCAGGGCGAGGATCTCGTCGCCGCGCCGCAGCTTGCCCGACGATGGGCCAGACGGGACGTCGTCGACGACGACCGTGACGGGGATGTGCAGGTAGTGCAGTGCGGCGGCCTCGGCGGCGTTCTGCGAGTCGCGCATCTGCTGGTCGTACGTCGCCTGCAGCTCCTTGTCGGACACCCCCGCGGGCTGCTCGACCTCACGGGGCACGACTGCCGCGGAGCTCGAGAGCCACTGCTTGACAGCCGTGACCAAGGTCAGCTGGGGCTGCTCGTTGACCGTCGTCAGCAGGAGCTTGCCGCCCGTGGGGTACGTCCGCCGGCCATCAACAGCGATCAGCGGCGGCCCTGAACTGCCTGCGCTGGCGCCGAGCGTGTCGGTCGTCGGCCCGGGCAGCAGGGCCACGTAGGGAACGGGAATCGCGAGCGCAACCGCAAGCAGGGCGACAAGGAGCAGCGCGGCAGCGAGCAGCGAGCTGGTCCGCCGGGTCACCTGATCACTGTAGGCACCCGATCACCGGAGACGGGGTGACGAGACGATCAGCTGGTGAAGTAGCCGAGCAAGCGCTCGCGCTCGGCGTTCATCTGTTCGGCGTTCATCTGCTCGGCGTTCATGTGCTCGGGAGTCATGTGCTCGGGAGTGATGTGCTCGGAGTTCACGTGTTCGGGGGCCTGACGTTCTGACTCCTCGGCCTCGGGCTCCACGTGCTCGAGGTCCGTGCGAGCCTCCGGGACCGAGCCGCCAGCAGCGCTCGCGTCCGGCTCCGGGGGCTCCAGGGGCTCCAGCGCGGGGATGGCGCCGTACGCCGCCGCGCTGTGCGCCTGCGCCGCCAGGTGAGCCGCCTGCGTCCCGCCGTCCTGCCACTGGGCTCCACGTGCCGCCTCGTCGAGCGGCATCAGGCCAGGAACGACGGTGCCGACCTCCTCCTGGTCGGCAAAAGGCAGCGGAGGGGAGGGCACCTGACCCTGCTGCGCCACTGGAATCAGCGCGGCAACAGTCGGCTCCCCTGCGGGGGCGTCACCGGTCGGGACCTCGACGCGGTAGTAGGTCTTGAACGTGACGGGGACGGGCGACAGCTCGTGTATCTCGGCGTCGGTCACCTCGAGGTCGTTACGCAGGTGCTCGACAGCGCCCACCGCGTCATCGAGCCGCTCCGTCCGCTGATGCGCAGGCGTGCCGGTCGAGTCGGTGAAGAAGATGACGTACGCCATGCTGGCCCTCCGCAGATGCCATCCGATCGGTCCCCAGTGGGTTCGACCGGATGCCGTGCCGACCTGAGCCTTGGAGGCCAGCCGGGTTGGGGCGGATGTACTTCTGGCGGCCAGGACTTCTGACGGCTAGGCCTTGACGGCTAGGGCAGGCCGACCCACTCGTCGTCACCGGACGTGAAGCGCTGGTGCTTCCAGATGGGCACCTCGGCCTTGAGTTCGTCGATCAGCCGGCGGCAGGCGGTGAACGCCTCGCCGCGGTGCGCTGCGGACGCCGCCACGACGACGGCGAGGTCGCCCACAGCAAGGCTCCCGACCCGGTGCACGGCAGCGAGCGCCAGCACCGGGACGGCCTCGGCGACGCTACGAGCTACCCGCTCCAGCGCCGGCGCGGCCTCCGGATGCGCGCTGTAATCGAGCCGCTCGACGCCCCGCCCGTCGTCGTTGTCACGCACCACGCCGATGAAGACGACAAGGCCGCCCGCACCCGGACCGCCCACTGCCGCGAGCGCCTCGTCGACCGACAGCGGGGTGTCGCGGATGTCGAGGAACAGGCGGGCCGGCACGGCCCAGAGACTAGTGCGGCCGGTCTGGCCGAGCGCGGCGAACGGGCTGCCGCACCGACGGTTGGGACCAGGTCTCAGGCGTAGCGTGCGGTTCATGTCCGGGTCCTTTCCCTTCGGCTTCACGCCCGGCTCCGGCGGCCCGGGTGACTCCAGCGGCTTCGGTGACGGCGCCCCCTTTTTCCGTGAGCTCGAGCGGCTGCTCGCCGGTGACGGCGGCCCCGTCAACTGGGAGCTCGCCCGGCAGGTGGCCGTGCAGGCACTGGCCGGGAGCGACGCTCCGATCGATGCCGCCGAGACGACTGCGGTTCGTGAGGCCGGGCACCTTGCCGAGCTTTGGCTCGACTCCGCGACGGCCCTGCCGGGCCTGTCCGGTGAGCTGGCCGCCTGGACCCGCGCCGCCTGGCTCGAGGCCACGTTCCCGGTCTGGAAGACGGCCTGCAACGCCGTCGCGGCAAAGGTCGTCGACGCGATGGGGACCGGCCTGGCCGGGGGCCTCGCCCAGCTCAAGGACCAGCCGGGGCTGGCCGAGCAGCTCCCGCCCGGCCTCGACCTCGAGCAGCTGACCGGCGGCGCCCTGCCACTGGCCGGGATGATGCGCCAGGTCGGCGGGCTGCTGTTCGGGGCTCAGATCGGCTCCGCGCTCGGCGGCCTTGCCGGTGAGGTCGTCGGGACGATGGACGTCGGCCTGCCCCTGGGGCCACCGGCGCTGCTCCCGGCCAACGTGGCCGCGACAGGCAAGGGCCTGGAGGTGCCGGCCGACCAGGTGCGCCTCTATCTCGCCTTGCGCGAGCTCGCCGCCCAGCGCCTGTACGCCCACGTGCCCTGGCTGCGCTCCCACCTGCTCGGCCTCGTCGACGAGTACGCCCGCGGCATCACAGTCGACCCCGAGGCCATCGGCCGTGCGCTGTCGTCGATCGACCCCGCAAGCCTCGACCCCACCAAGCTCGACCCGCAGAGCCTGGCCGACAGCCTGGGTGACGACGTGTTCTCCGGCAGCTCGACCCCGGAGCAGCAGGCCGTGCTGGCCCGGCTCGAGACCACGCTTGCCCTGCTCGAGGGGTGGGTCGACGAGGTCGTTGACACCGCTGCCGCCGACCGGCTGCCGAGCGCCGGGGCGCTGCGCGAGACCGTCCGGCGCCGGCGCGCATCCGGCGGGCCGGCCGAGCAGACCTTCGCCGCCCTCGTCGGGCTGGAACTGCGTCCGCGCCGGCTGCGCGACGCCGCGGCACTATGGCGCTCGCTCAGCGAGCAGCGGGGGGTCGAGGGGCGCGACGCCATCTGGACCCACCCCGACCTGCTGCCGACTGCTCAGGACCTCGACGACGTCACCGGGTTCGTCAGCCGGCCGGCCGACGACAGCAGCCCCATCGCCGAGATCGAGAAGCTGACCGGCGAGGCGCCCAAGGAGGCCAGCCGGCACGAGGTCGGCGAGCAGGACTCGGGCGAGCAGGACTCCGGGCCGGAGGAGCCCCCCCAGGGGGGGCCGCCCGCAACCGGCTGAGGCTGACGGGGCTGACGGGCCTTCAGATCGTCCCGTCGTCGGTCGGGTCGATGGCCGGGCCTTCTGCTGAACCGGCACCGTCGCCATCCTGCTCGGGGCCTTCCTGCTCAGGGCCTTCCTGCTCAGGGCCTTCCTGCTCAGGGCCTTCCTGCTCAGGGCCTTCCTGCTCAGGGCCTTCCTGCTCATGCCAGACCCAGCCCTGCAGGAAGCCGCGGGCCCGGTCGGCCTGCGGGTAGCGGCGGACCTCGGCCCAGAACGCCGGGCTGTGGTCGTTGACGAGCAGGTGGGCGAGCTCGTGGATCAGCACGTAGTCCCGGACGTACCCGGGCGCCCGCCGCAGGCGCCCGGAGATGCGGATGACGCCCGTGGCCGCCGTGCATGAACCCCAGCGGTGCTGCATCGCGGGCGACCAGCCCACGGCGGCCGGTCGCGCCCGGCCGCCGAGGTAGCGCTGCGAGAGCCAAGCGGCGCGAGCGGCGAGGGCGGCGTCGTCACGGGGCGCCCGGCGGCTGCCGCGAAGCCGGCGCAAAACGCTGTCGACAAGGCGCCGCTCTTGGTCCGGCGGCAGGCCGGCGGGGACCATCACGATGTCGACGCCGTCGACCGTCCGAGCTGTCACGCTGCGCCGCCGGCGAGCGCTTCGCCTGATCTCGACGGGACGCTCGGGCATCACCGCACGGTAGCCGGGCGGCCAGCAGCATATTTCTTTCATCCACAACAGCCACCTGCCGCGCCGCTGGTCAGCGCGGGACACAGGGTGAGAAGACGAGGTTGTCCACACACTGCCCACCGCAGATCCCCAGCATCGACACCGTCTTCCCCAAGGCTGTCCCCAGCCTTGTCCACAGGCTGCGCGTTCCTTTCGTTGACCCCCGGCGACAGCCTCCCTAGCGTTGCCGGCGAGGGCCCCGGCTGTGGGACCGTCCGGAAGGGGAAGCCGGGCGGGATCGCAGCCGGGGCCTCGACTGCTGCGCCCGGCAGCTGATCTGCGTCCCCTGCGCGGCGCCTCCGCAGCCGTGCCTCGAGGCGTTGGGCCAAGTGGCCGAAGCCGGTACGCCCGATCGGCGCTGCGGCACCGGTCAGCGCGGCACCGATGGGATGAGTAACCGTCCCTCGGTTGGAGGTCCTCATGGCGCGACAGGCATCTCGGCGGCGACTATCGGCTGCGCTCGCCCTTGCCACGGTCTCGGCCGCTCCGCTGCTGCCGGCACTGCTCGGCACGGCACGCGCGCCCGCATCCGGGCCACCCCCGACCCATCCGGTCGTCGTGTCGGCCCTGGCGATGTCGCCGCCGCCGTGCGGGCCGTCGGTGGCACCGTGACGGCGCCACTGCCCCTCGCCCGGGGGGTGGCGGCGACACTTCCCGTCGGCGCCCGGCTGCCGGGCTTCGTCGTGGCCGAGGACAGAAGCCTGTCGGTTTCGGCGGCCAGCGACACGAGCACTGACGCACCGGCCGACACCGCCCGCGAGACCATGGGGCTGTCGGACAGCTCGCCCTCGGGCGCCGGCGTGACTGTCGCCGTGGTCGACACCGGCGTGGCCGACGTGCCGGACCTCGCCGGCCGCCTGCGGCACGTCGACGTGACAGCCGGTCAGCCAGGCGACGGGTACGGCCACGGGACGTTCATGGCCGGGCTCGTCGGAGCGGACGGCACGTCGTCGCAGAGGGCTCACCAGGGGGCCGCTCCCCAAGCCGGAGTGCTCGACGTGCGCGTGGCCGAGGCCGACGGCACCACCTCCCTGTCCCGCGTACTGCGCGGGCTGCAAGCCGTGGCCGTGCGGCAGCGTGCGCTCAACATCCGCGTGGTCAACCTCTCGCTGAACTCGAACAGCCCGCTGCCCCGCCAGCAGGACCCGCTCGACTACGCGCTCGACGCACTCTGGCACCAGGGCATCACAGTGGTCGTGTCGGCCGGCAACTCCGGACCGGCGGCGGGCACGATCTCCTCCCCCGCCGATGACCCGACGCTGCTCACGGTGGGCTCCGCCGACGAGAACGGCACGGCCGACCGGGCTCGAGACACGGTCAGCGAGTTCTCCTCACGCGGTGTCGCCGATGCGACCGGGGACGACGCGAAGCCCGACCTCGTGGCGCCTGGCGTGCACGTCGTCTCACTGCGCGCCCCCGGCTCGATCGTCGACGCCGGCAACCCCACCGCGCGCGTCGACGACGCCTACTTCCGGGGCAGTGGCACCTCGATGTCGGCCGCGCTCGTCAGCGGAGCCGTCGCCGACCTGCTGTCGGCGCGCCCCGAGCTCACCCCCGACCAGGTCAAGGCGGTGCTCAAGGGCAGCGCCTACGCCGCTCCTGGCCTTGCCGATCCGACGGCAGCCGGCTCAGGCCTGCTCGACGTGGCTGCTGCCGTGGTGGCCGACACCCCTGCTGATGCGGACGCCGGCGGGACGGTCCCGGGCGACGGAGACGCATGGGACCGCTTCGTCGACGCGGGGCACGGCGGCAACCAGGGCGAGGTCCGCAGCGCGTGGGCAGCGTTGTCCCCTGCCACCCGGGAGTGGATGGTGCGCTCGCCGGACAGCCGCTGGGACACCGCCCGCTCCTGGAACGCCCGCTCCTGGAACGCCCGCAGCTGGAACGCCCGCAGCTGGAACGCCCGCAGCTGGAATGCTCGCTCCTGGAACGCGCGCTCGTGGAACGCGATGGTCTTCGACGCCCGCTCCTGGAACGCCCGCAGCTGGAACAGCGCCGCCTGGGACGCGCGGTCCTGGAACGAGCGGTCCTGGAACGCTCGCAGCTGGAATGCCCGCAGCTGGAATGCACGGTCGTGGAACAGCGAGGACTGGGACGCGCGCTCGTGGAATGCCGCCGACTGGGGGTGAAGCCCCAGGCAGCCGGTGCCGACCACAGTGGGATGAGCCGCAGTCGCCCGACCGGCAGCCGAACAGGTCAAGGTGCGGCTGAGCTGCGACGGCTCGTCCTGGTCACCGTCCTGTTGGGCGCCGTGGTCAGCTGCTCGGTCGCCTGGTCCTTCCGCGGCCGGGTCGAGGGACCGGCGCTGCTGCACCTGCCGCTCGGCACGGTCACGCTCATCGCCTTGGCGCTGACGGCGCTCGCAGAGCGCCTGTCGGTGACGCTGCGGCACGACGACGAGGAGGAGGCGCTCACCTTCTACGAGGCGGCTGTCGTCGCTGATCTGCTCGTGCTTCCGCCCGGGCTCGCCCTGCTCGCGGCCCTCGGCGGCCTCGCCGTCGCGTGCCTGCTCAAGCGACGCGGCTGGCTGAAGTCGGCGTTCAACCTGGGCGCCCACGCCACAGGTACCGCGCTGCTGGTGGGCACCGTGGCACTCGTCGCAGTGCCGGGCGCCGGCATCGACACCAAGACTGTGCTGGCCGTGGTCGCCGGCACACTCGGCTTCGCCGCGGTCAATCTCGTCCTGCTCGCCGCCGTGCTCCAGGCGAGCATCGGCGCCGACCTGCGCACGACGCTGCGTGAGGGGTGGCGGCTCTCCGCCATCATGGCCATCGGCACGTGCGGCATCGGTGCCGTCGCCGTCGCCCTGCTCAAGGTGACGCCGGCGCTCGTCCCCTTCACGCTCATGCCAGCGGGGGCCCTCGCCTACGCCTTCCGCGCGGCCGCGCAGGAGGCCCTCGAGCGCGAGCGCAGCACCAAGCTGCTGGCGCTCTCGCAGGTCCTGGCCGGGCGCCTGGTGGCGGAGGACCTGCTCGGCGGCTTCCTCGGGCTGCTGCGGGAGGCCTTCAGGGTCGACACAGCCCGGGTCATCCTCGAGGGCGACGAGCTGCGCGGCGGCACCGTTGTCCTGGCCGACGCCGAGGGGGTCCGGCTCGGGGAGCTGTCAGCGGTCGATGCCGCCCTGCTCGCCCGGACCTCCGAGACCGCCGAGCTGCTGGACGACGGCCTGCCGGACGGCTGGGGACGGATCATGCTCGCGCCCCTCGACGCCGACAGCAGCCGGCTCGGGGTGCTGGCGCTCGTGTGCCCGCCCGGGAAGCCCGTGCTCGTGGCCCGCGACCTGGCCGTGCTCACCCCGCTCGTCAGCGCGCTTGGCGTCGCGCTCCGCGGTGCCGAGCATCTGGCGCAGCTGACCGAGGGCACGGACAAGCTCCAGACAGTCGTCCAGCACTCCAGCGACGGCATCCTCGTGCTCGATGCCGACCGCCGGGTGCAGGTCTGGAACCCCGCGCTGGTCTCGCTGACGGGGGTGGGGGGCGAGCTCGCGCTCGGTCGCACGCTCGGCGACCTGGTCCAGGCCTGGGACGAGCACGGGGCGGTGGTCGACCCCTGCGAGGCCGGCTGGGCCCTGCTGCGACCGGACACCCCGCGCTGCAGCATCGAGCTGCAACTCGTGCGCTCCGACGGCGACCAGCGCTGGGTCCGGATGTCCCACGCCGCGGTCTTCGAGGCGGACGCGATCGTGCAGGACGTCGTGCTCGTCTACGACGTGACCCGCGAGCGGCAAGTCGAGCGGATGAAGGCCGACTTCATCGCCACGGTCTCGCACGAGCTACGCACCCCGGTGACGCCCATCAAGGGCTACATCGACCTGCTGCGCCGGCGAGGCGAGGAGTTCAGCCCCGAGAAACGCAAGGAGTTCCTCGACACCGTCGCCGACCGCGTCAGCCACCTGCAGCGGCTGGTCGAGGACCTGCTGCTGGCCTCCCAGGTGGCCTCACCCGCGAGCGCCGTGCGCAAGAGCCACGGCGACCTGGTGCTGCTGGCCCGGCGAGCCGTCGACGACTTCGGCGGATCGGCCGAGCGCCTGCACGTGGAGCTCCCGGACGAGCCCGCGCCGATCGCCTGCGACCCGACGCGGGTGGTTCAGGTGATCGGCAACCTGGTGTCGAACGCGCTGAAGTACTCGCCGGACGATGCTCCGGTGCACGTCCTGCTGACGATCGACGCGAGCGGTGACCCCACCCATCCGCACGGCACGGCCACGGTCGAGGTGAGTGATGAGGGCCAGGGCATCCCTGCCGACCAGCTCGAACGCGTCTTCGAGAAGTTCCACCGGGTCGGCGACCCGTTGACGATGACCACGAGCGGCACCGGGCTGGGCCTCTACATCGCTCGGCAGCTCACGGAGGCGATGGCGGGTCGGATCAGCGTGACCTCCGTCCTCGGGACCGGGTCGATTTTCCGCTTCACCATGCCCATCACCCCCCTTCCGGCAAGCGGGCCGGACGGCGAGGCCGGCGGTGCGGATGGCATCAGCGGCCGGAGCGGCGAGCAGCACACCGGCTTCGGGCCTTTCGCCGGGCCGGGCGGGGCCATGCCGCGACCGCGGCGGCGCCCGCACCGGCCGGCGGCCGTCGAGACGCCGACGGCTGCGGCGGTGGTGGCGGCGGACTGACCGGCAGCAGTTCGTCGCTGGCCCGAACTCGCCCTCCGCGCGGCGTATGAGCCGAACGACCCCGGGGACAGCGTGCTTGGCAGCCGCCCGTCCCGGCCGGCGCCGCATCCCGCGGAGGCGCATGCATGACTGTCCCGAATGCATCCCGCTCGGCGCGCCGGGTCGGCATGGCCGTCGTCGGTCTCGGCGGCGCCGTTGCAACGACGGCAGCCGCGGGGCTGGAGCTGTTGCGGACCGGCTCCGCGGGCTCTGACGGCCTGCCGTTCGCCGGACTTGATGCGCAGGTGCCCGGCCTCGCCGCCTACGACGACCTCGTCATCGGTGGGTGGGACCTCGACGCCGCCGACCTCGCCAAGGCGGCTGAGGTCCACCGGGTGCTCGACCCGCAGCAGCTCGCGGCGGTCTCCCCCCGGCTGTCGCAGATCCGGCCGTGGCCGGCTGTCGGCGACGCCGCGTTCTGCCGCAACATCGTGGGCGGCAACACGGCGGTGGCCGACGGGCGGCGGGCGCAGGCCGACGCGATCCGGGCCGACCTGCGCCGCTTCCGGATGCGCGAGCAACTCGGCGGCTGCGTCGTGGTCAACCTCGCCTCGACCGAGCGCTGGCCCGACCTCGCCGAGCCCGCGCTGGCAACGCCGGAGGCGTTCGAGGCAGGTCTGGACCTCGACGACCCGGCCATCTCACCGGGGATGCTGTACGCCTACGCCGCCATCACCGAGGGCTGTGGCTACGTCAACTTCACGCCCTCGCTGGCCGGTGACGTTCCCGCGCTGGCCGCTCTCGCCACCCAGCTCGGCGTTCCGCTGGCTGGAAAGGACGGCAAGACCGGCCAGACGATGTTCAAGACCGTGCTCGCCCCTGCTCTGCGCAGCCGGCCGCTCACCGTCGAGGGCTGGTACTCCACCAACATCCTGGGCAACCGGGACGGCCTTGCCCTGGATGACCCGTCGTCGCTGGCCTCGAAGCTGTCGACGAAGGGCCAGGTGCTCGACCAGATCCTCGGCTACCCCGTCGAGGACCACGTGGTCCGCATCGACTACTACCGGCCGCGTGGGGACCAGAAGGAGGCCTGGGACGCCATCGACCTCGTTGGCTTCCTCGGCCAGCGGATGCAGATCAAGGTCGACTTCCAGTGCCGCGACTCCATCCTCGCCGCCCCGCTGGCGATCGAGCTGGCGCGCCTGGTCGACCTGGCGCAGCAGCGCGGGGAGGGCGGCGTGCAGGAGCAGCTCGGCTGGTTCTTCAAGGCCCCGATGACTACCGGCGGGCGGCTGCCCGAACACGCCCTGCACCGCCAGGAGCGGGCCCTGCTCGAGTGGCTGCTGGCGCCGGCCGAGGGTGCCCTCCGGGCGTGACGACAGATGTGCGCTCCGGGGCGTCAGCCAGCTCGACCCGTGCAGCCACCCTCGCCGGCTTGACTCCTTTGCTTGCGGAGGTCGCCGACGCCAAGCGCGTCCGGGTGGCGGCGGTGCCGGGATCGCTGGCCGAGCAGGCTTTCGAGCGTGCCTGGGCGCGGCTGGTGAGCGGCGAGGATGCCGCGACAGTCGCCCTGGCCGAGACGGCCGCGGCGCTGGCCCGCGTCCGGCTTGCCGGCATCGACGCCGGGGTGCTGGGCGGCGCCTGGCTTACTGAGCCCGAGGTCCTGGCCGTGCTGCAGCGCGCGTTCGACGAGGTAGCGGGCCCGGTCCCCACCCCCGTACGCGACCGGCTGCGGGCATCGCTCGGTGCGGCTGCGGCAGGTGCGCTGACCGCGGTACCGCCGCTCGCCGCCACGCTGTCGCGTCAGCCCCGCGCGGGGGCCACCTGCCCCGGGCGGCCGCGACTGATCGTCGAGCCGCCCGAGAGCCACGGCGACCACTGCTTCACTGTTGCCGTCTACGGAGTGCTGCTCGCCGGGGTGTTCGGCGCTGACCCGGTGCCGCCCTTCCTGGTCGGTCTGGCCCACCACCTGCACAACGTCCGGCTCCCGGACGCCGGGTTCGCCGGGGAGGTGCTGCTCGGCGAGCAGCTGCCGGTGGTGCTGCAGCGATTCGAGGAGCGCGAGCTCGAAGCCCTGCCGCCGGCGCTTGCCGCACGGCTGCGACAGGTGCTGCAGCGGCGTAACGACGCGAGATCGCCCGAGTCGCAGACCTTCCACGCCGCTGACGTGCTCGACCGCGTGCTGCAGGTGCACCACCACGCCCGTGCTGCTGCCTTCACCGCCGGCCAGGCGCTGGACGAGCTGGAGCTGGTGCACGCCGGACCGGTGCAGGCTTTCCACGAGTCGGTGCTGCAGGCGGCCGGCCTGTGACAGTGCGGTCAACCTGGACAGCCGCTCCCGCCCTCCTGCCCGACGCCGGGATCGAGGTCGACGCCGAGGGCGTGCGGTGGCCCGTCGTCGACGGCATCGCCTGGCGCCGCTCGGGCAAGGACGAGCTGCGGCAATGCGCCGTCGAGCTGCTGGACGCCGGCGCCGCTGATGCCGCCCGCATCGCCCTGCTGGCCGACGCCGACCCCTGGTGGGACGAGCCCGCCCCGCCCCCGGAACAGCTCGCCCGCGCGGTCGAGGCCACGACCATGCGCGAGGCGATGCGCTTGCTCGGGCTCGGGCGGGTCGGCGACTACTTCGCGCACCGCTGGTCGGACCCCAGCTACCTCGCTGCCCTGGCCCTGCTGCAGGCGCACTGGCCGGCCGGGAAGCCAGTCGTCGAGGTCGGTTGCGGAGCCGGCCACCTGCTGCGCGAGCTGTCCCTGCGCGGCGTCACCGACCTGGTTGGCGTCGACGTCGCCTTCAGCAAGCTCTGGCTCGCGCAGCGCTTCGTCTGCCCAGCGGCCCGCTACGTCTGTGCCGACGCCACCGTGTTGCCGCCGCTGGGGGTGCCTAGGCCGGCCTACGTGCTGTGTGTCGACGCCCTGTATTTCCTGCCCGATAAGCCGGCGGTGGTGGCGGCGCTCCGGCGACTCTCGGGCCCTGGCGGCACGATCGCCATCGGCCACGCGCACACCCCCGCCGAAGTGCACAGTGCGGGCGATCCGCTCACGCCCGAGCAGTACCAGCGGCTCCTCGGGACGGATCTGGTCTACGACGACGACGCCCTCACTGACGCCTACCTCGCCGGGCGCCCGCCCCGCCCCGGCGCCGATGTGAAGGCTCGTGCTGTCGCTCTCGTGGCGGGAGACCCGTGCCGACCGGGGCCGGACCTGCGGGCGCCCCGGCCGGGTGCCCTGCGGCTCAACCCGCTCTATGACGAAGCCGGCGTGCGGCACTGGCCCAGCGAACGCTGGGCGCAGGAGTACGTGCGGGCCGCCGAGTACCTGCCCGAGCGGATCGATCCGGCTGCGTTGCCGTCGGATGCGACGGCGCGGCGGTTGCTGCTCGACCTGCCGGAGCACTGGTGAGCACCGGATGGGGCATCGCCGGCTGCGGATGGGTCGCCCGCGACCACGCGCTGCCCGGCCTGCTGGCCTCGGGCGCCAACCTCGTCGCGCTGCACGACCCGTCGCCGGGCGCACTGCAGCGGATGCCGGCGGGGGTGAGCACCTGCACCACGGACCTCGCGGAGTTCCTTGCCGCGCCCGGGCTGGAGGCGGTGTACGTCGCCGCGCCGAACCACGCGCACCAGGCGGTGGTCGAGGCTGCGGCCGCCGCCGGCAAGGCCGTGCTGTGCGAGAAGCCCCTCGCGGCCGGCGCGGCGGATGCCGACGCGATCGTCGATGCCTGCGGCCGGGCGGACGTGCTGCTCGGCACCGCCTACGACCAGCGCTGGCACCCGGCCCACCGGCGGCTCCAGGAGCTGGTGCCGGAGGTGGGTGTGGTCACGGCCGTGCGGATCGTCTACTGCTGCTGGCTGCCCGCTGACTGGACGCCCGACGGGCGGCCACACGACAACTGGCGCATCGACCCGGCCCGCGCCGGCGGCGGCGCCGCGATCGACCTGGCACCCCACGGCCTCGACCTGGTGGGCATGCTGCTCGGCGACGACGTGGTCGCGCTCTCGGCCCTGCTGCAGCAGCGCGTGCACGCCTACCCGGTCGACGACGGCGCACTGCTGCAGGGGCAGACGGCCAGCGGCGTGCTCGTCGACCTGCACGTCGCGTACAACACCCCGCACACGCTGCCCCGGCGCCGGCTGGAAGTCATCGGCACGCGCGGAATGGCAGTCGCCACCGACACGATGGGCCAGACCGCTGGCGGTTCCCTCACCCTGCAGTCGACCAGCGGTGGCGCGCCCACCGACATCGCCTTCGACGCCACCTCCCCCTTTGAGGCGCAGTTCGCCGCCTTCTCCGCGGCAGTGCGTGGCGCTGCGGCGTGGCCCTTCCCCGCCGACCGCGACCTGCGACTGCACCGCCTGCTGATCGAGGCGCTGGAGCGGGCCGCGACGAGAGCCGGCCGGTCCACCCAGGAGATCGCCTCGTGACCAACCCCTATCGCGGCCTGCTCCCCCAGCATCCGGCCTGGTCGTGCACGAACTGCGGGCACTGGCAGCGTTGGCCCGCTCCCGGCCCCCAGGTGTGCCCGGTCTGCGCCGACGTCCGCAACGCCCTGCCCGAGGACGGGTTCGCGTTCGCCATGCCCGCGGAGGTCGCTGCGCGCCTCACCTGCTCGTGGGGGCCGACCGCGTGCCCCGGCATCACTGAGTTCCGGTGCTCACCGCGGTACGGGCTCGACGGCCGCGGCTGGGTCGTCGAGACCGACATCGGCCTGGTCGGCTTCGAGTGCGCGCCCTGGTACTCGGGGGCTGCGCTGGACGAGCTGCGGCGCCGCGGCGGGCTGGCGGTGCTGGCCTCGAGCCACGTCCACGGCTACGGCGCCCTGTGGCTGCTGCAGGAGCAGCTGGCCCCGCCCGTCGTCGCCGTCGGGGTGCGCGATCTGGTGTGGACTAAGGCATTCCGCGTCACTTGGCCGGCCGATGACGTGCTGCCACTCGCACCGGGACTTGTGCTGTACCGGACCGGCGGGCACTTCGACGGGCACTCGGTGCTGCACGACAGCGGGCGCGGCGTGCTGTTCTGCGGCGACTCGCTCAAGGTCGACCTCGACGCCGCCGGCCGGCCCGTCGCCCTGTCGGCGCACAAGGCGTTCCACGCGCAGATCCCGCTCTCGCACGACGAGCTGCGCCACTACCGCAGCGTCATCGCCCCGCTCGAGTTCGGCGCCGTCTTCACTCCGTTCGAAGGCGCGTCCGGCGTCACCACCGACCACGTCGTGAACCTCGTCGACCGGCTGCTGGCCGCGGCGCCCGACGCCGGACCCGTCCCCCTCGAGGAGCTGGCATGACCGGGGCGTCCGCCCTCAGCCCGGCCGAGCGCTACCTCGGCTCGTTCCCGGCTGGCCGGATCGAGGAGTTCGCCGTCCGCGGCCTGGACCCCCTCGGTGTCCCGCTGCACAGCGCCGCCCTGCCGGCCTCGCCGGGGCACCCGGGTGGCAGCGGGCTCGGGTACGGCGCCTCCGGTGAGGATGCCCGCACCGGCGCGCTCGGTGAGATGGCCGAGATGGCGCTGTCGACGCTCACGCTCGCCGGCCGGGAGCGGGTGCAGGGCTCGTACGCCGAGCTGGTCCGCCGCCGCGGTGCCGGCCGCGTGCAGGACCCGCGGACGCTGTGCCTGGAGGCTGGCAGCGACTACGACGACGATCGCCCGCTGCAGTGGCTCGCGATGACCCGGGTTGGCGACGGCGAGCAGGTGCTCGTGCCCGCCGAGCTCGTCGCCAGCGCCCCCCTTGACCTGCCCGGCCCGCCGCCGCTGGGCGGCTGGCTGACCACCGTCATCACCAACGGGCAGGGCGCGGCCTTCGACCCCGCCCAGGCCACCGCCCACGCGCTGCTCGAGCTCATCCAGCGCGACGGTAACGCCCTGTCCTTCCGGGCAATGGACCAGGGCGTGGTCATCGACACCGCCGGGCTGGTCGATCCCGCTGCACTGGCGCTGCTGGCCAGGCTCGACGCTGCCGGCATCGAGGTGACAGTCAAGCTCGCCGACACCGCCTTCGGCATCCCCAGCGTGTACGCCGTCGGCTGCGCGCGTGACGGAAGCGAACGCGTGCCGGTGATGGTGACGGCGTGCGGCGAGGCCGCGCACCCGGATGCGGCGGCCGCCGTGCGCAAGGCGCTGCAGGAGTTCGCCGCCGCCCGTAGCCGCAAGGCGTTCATGCACGGCCCGCTCGACCTGGTCCGAGCCGCAACGCCGCCCGGCTACCTCGAGGGCTGGCTGGACGGGCATCCGCCCGAGCGCCTGGTCGAGGAGGACCGCGCGCTCGAGGCGATGCTCGCCTGGTCGCGACTGAGCACAGACCAGCTGCGGGACCTGCTGGCCAGCAGCGTGCTCTTCCGCAGCAGCATCGTGGCGCTGGCCGACCTGCCCACCGCGCGGCCCGCCGACCTCTGCAGGCACGTGGTCGGCGCGCTGCACGCCGGCGGGCTCGACGTCCTCCTCGACGCCCAGCCGGCGCGCACCGGGGACGCTGTCGCCGTCAAGGCTTTGGTGCCGGGCCTCGAGGTCGAGACGATGTCCTACGGCCGGATCGGCGAGCGCGGCGTTCGCCGGCTGCTCGACCGCGACGACCCCCTCGTTGCGGTAGGGGCGCGCCCGGCGGGCAACCGATGGGCACGGGTGCACCTGACCGTGGAGGCGCAGGAACGGCTCGGTGGCCCGGCGTGGTTCGACCGGCTGGGCGCCGACGAGCGGGTCGGCCTGCTCTACCCGCTCTACCGCGAGCCGGGGCGGCACGCCGTCGCCATCGGTGAAGCCCAGCGGATGCCGGCGGGGCGGCCATGAGCCTGCGATACGCCTACAACACCAACGGGCTGGCCCACCACCGCCTCGGCGACGCGCTGGCCTTCCTCGCTGACGCCGGGTACGACGGCGTCGCGCTCACCCTCGACGTGGCCCACCTCGACCCGTTCGCGGGTGATGCGATGCGACGGGCCGAACGGGTGCGCGACCGGTGTGACGAGCTCGGGCTGGGGGTCGTCGTCGAGACCGGCGCCCGCTTCCTGCTCGACCCCCGGGCCAAGCACGAGCCGACCCTGGTCACCCCGGACGCGCAGGGGCGGGCGCGCCGGCTGGCCTACCTGCGCCTCGCGTGCGACCTGGCGGGCGTGCTCGGCGCCGAGGCCGTCAGCTTCTGGGCGGGCGTCCCGCGGCCCGGCCTCGACCGGACCGCCGCGTGGGGCTGGGTCCGGGACGGTGTGCGGGCGCTCGTGGACAGCCATGACGGGGCGGGCTACGCGCTGGCCGTCGAGCCCGAGCCGGGCATGCTCGTCGAGGATGCCGACGACTGGCGCCGACTGGCGGACGAGGTTCCCGGCATCACGCTCGCCCTCGACACCGGGCACTGCGTCGTCTGCGGCCGCTACGAGCCCCAAGAGGCAGTCCATGCCTTCGCGGCAGACCTCGGCACGGTGGCAGTCGAGGGCATGCGCCGCGGGGTGCACGAGCACCTGCCGCTGGACGAGGGCGACGTCGACCTGCCCGCGGTGCTGGCTGCGCTCGTCCAGGTCGGCTACCAGCGGCTGGTGACGCTCGAGCTCTCCCGCGACAGCCACCGGGCGCACGAGATGGTCCCCGGGGCGCTCGCCACCCTGCGGGCCGCCGAGCCCGGAGCCGCGCAGGGAGCTGCCTCATGAGGGTCTGCTTCGTCTCCCGCCGCTACTGGCCGGCGGTGTCCGGCATGAGCGTGTACGCCGAGAACCTGCTGCGCGAGCTGGTCGGGCTCGGCATCGAGGTGGTGCTGGTCAGCCAGTACCGCGACGACGATGCCGGCACGCGCGTGTACGGAGGCGGCCCGCCACCTGCGGACCGGGTACCGGCCGGGGTCGAGGTCGTCGCGCTGCCCAGCGTCGGCGAGACCCGCATACCGGCTGACTTCGAGCGCGACACCGCGGAGCTCGCCGCGACGGTCCTGCGCCTGCACGGTGAGCGCCCCTTCGATGTGCTGCACGCGCAGTACGGCTACCCGCCGGGGCTCGCAGTGCTGCTTGCCGCACGTGCGGCCGGCCTGCCCTCTGTGGTGTCGGTCCAGGGCGGCGACGGGCACTGGGTCGGTACCTGCTGCAGCACCCACCAGCAGGCGATCACCACCGTGCTAGACCACGCCGGTGCCGTGCTCATCGGCTCGCCGAGCTTCCGCGACGAGGTCGTCGGCCTGCACGGGACCGACCCGGCGCGGTTCACCATCGTCCCCGGCGCTACGGACACCAGCCGGTTCACGCCCGCCGGCCGCCCGCTCGGGGCGCTGCAGGCTCCGCCCGTGCTGCTGTTCCACGGCCGGGTTGATGCCAGGAAGGGCGTGCTGGACCTGCTGGCGGCGCTGCCTGAAGGGGTCCGGTTGGTTGTCAGCGGCATCGGCCCCGACCTCGACGCCGCCCGCGCGCAGGCCGACGGCCGGAGCACGTTCCTCGGCTACACGCCGCCCGAGGCCGCGCCAGCCGTCTACCGCAGCGCCGACGTGTTCGTCAGCCCGACCTACAGCGAGGGGTTCAGCAACACCATCCTGGAGGCGATGGCGAGCGGGCTGCCGGTGATCAGCACCAGCAGCGTGGGGGTCGTCGACTGCCTGCGCGACGGCGAGAACGGGCTGCTGCACGAGCCGGGTGACGTCCCCGGGCTGCGCAAGGCGATCGAGCAGCTAACAGGCGATGCTGAGCTGCGCTCCCGCCTGGCAGCGGCGGCGCTGGAGGAGGTGCGCGAGCGCTATTCCTGGCCGGTGCTCGCACGGCGAGTGGCGCAGGTGTACGAGGCACTGGCCGGGACCGCGCCCGATCTCGACTGGGGCCCGCCTCGCGGCATCGACCCGTCCTGCCGTTTCCGCGCCGCGGCCCATCTGCTGTGAGGCACCTACTGTGAGAGTCCTCGCCGTCTCGCCGCACCTCGACGACGCCGCATTCTCCGCTGGCGGCGTGCTCGCCGCACTGGCCGGGGCCGGGCACGACGTCACAGTCGCCACCTGCTTCACCGCCACTGTCCCGGACCCGTGCGGTTTCGCACTCGCCTGCCAGACCGACAAGGGCCTTGGCCCGGACGTGGACTACATGGCCCTGCGCCGGGGCGAGGACACAGCGGCGATGAGCGTGCTCGGGGCGAGGCTGCTGCACCTGCCGCTGCCGGAGGCACCCCACCGCGGCTATGCCAGCGCGCCCGAGCTGTTCGGGCCCATGCGCCCTGGTGACGCCGTGTGGCAGGACCTGGCCGGCGAGCTGGCCACGCTCGATGCCGACCTGCTGCTGGCCCCGCAGGGGCTCGGCGCCCATGTCGACCACCGGCAGGTCGTCCGCGCCGTCGCCCTCCTCGACCGACCGACGGCCTGGTGGCGCGATGCCCCCTACGTGCTGCGGGACCCGCAGGCCCAGCCGAGCGAGGACCTGCCCGCCGAGCTGAAGGAGCTGCGGCTGGCGCAGGACGCGGTGTGCCGGGCGGATGCCTGCGCTTGCTATGCCAGCCAGCTGGGGTTCCAGTTCGGGGGCGAGTCGCAGATGCGGAGGGCGCTGGCGGGGCTTGACGAGCCGCTCCTGGCCGACGATCAAGCCTATCAGGTGCTCACCGGCGCCGGCCGCTGACGCAGCACCTGGGGATGCGGCGCCGCCATCCACAGCCCGTCGCGCAACGCCACCGGTAGCCGTCGCGCGTCGCATCGTGAACCCCGTGCGGCCCTACCTCCACCCCGGACTCGTGCGGCTCTGGCGCGGCCCCAGCTCGGTCCAGCTCGGGCTGGAGCCCGGCCGTGCCGTCCTGCTCGAGGGGCTCGACCCCGGCGCGCGTCACCTGCTCGACCAGCTGGACGGCACGCGCGAGATGGCGCGGCTGCGGGCAGCGGCGGGGCCCACCGGCGCCCTGCTCGACGCGCTCGGGACCGCAGGGCTGCTCTCCGATGCCGACGCCGACACCGGGCTCGGCACGCTGGCCCCGCTCGACCGGGAGCGCCTGGCCCCCGATCTCGCATCGCTGGCGCTCGAGCATCGGTCACCTGGTGCTGCCGCGGCCCGTATAGCCCGGCGGCGCGAGCAGCGAGTGCTCGTCATCGGTGCCGGCCGGGTGGGCGCGCAGGTGGCGGCGCTGCTGGTGGCAGCCGGGATCGGGCACCTCGATGCCCGCGATTCCGGAGTCGCCAGGGCCGCCGACCTGGCCCCCGGCGGGCTGCGGGCCGACGCCCTTGGCGAACCGCGCGAGGCCGGCGTGGCTCGGCTGCTGCGCGCGGTCCGGCAGGAGCGCCCGCCGCGTCACCGGGCCGCCGCTGCCGAAGCACCGCCGCCGACGTTCGCCGTCCTCACGCCCGTCGGCCTGCCGCTAGCGGACCTGCCGGCTGCCGTAGCGCTGGAGCAGGCTGGCGTCCCGCACCTGCTGGCCGGGGTCCAGGAGACGACGGGGATGGTGGGCCCGCTGGTGCTGCCCGGCGTCACGGCCTGCCTGGGCTGCCGGGAGCTGCTCCGGGCCGACCGTGACCCGGGGTGGCCTGGCATCGCCGCTCAGCTGGTTGACCAGCAACGCAGCGGCCTGCCCAGCGCCTGTGACGTCAGCCTGTCGGCAGCCGTCGCCGCGGCGGCAGCCCATCAGGTGCTGGTCGTCCTCGACGGTGGGCCGCCGCCGGCTGCTGCCGGCGGGTGCCTGGAGCTGGCGCTGGAGCGCTGGCAGTGGCGGCGCCGGTCCTGGGCGGTGCATCCAGCCTGCGGTTGCCGGACGGCCCAGCGGCTCACCAGCGGCGGCGGCCTTGGTGAGGGGGCACCGCCCTGAGGAGCACTCCGGGTCGAGCTGGCCGCACCTGCGAGTCCTTCGGTCGGGCGACGCTGATTCCGCCTAACGGGGACCACACTGGGGACATGCCCGACATCCCCCTTCGCGCCGTCGCCCGGACAGCCAAGCTCGCCAGCTTGCCTCTGGGCGTTGCCGGCCGTGCCACCCTCGGGCTGGGCCGGCGGGTCGGGGGGCGTCCGGCGGAGCTGGTGGCCAACGAACTGCAGCAGCGCACGGCCGCGCAGCTGTTCCGAGTTCTCGGCGAGCTCAAGGGCGGGGCGATGAAGTTCGGTCAGGCCCTGTCCGTCTTCGAGGCCGCCCTGCCCGAGGATGTCGCGGCCCCGTACAGGGCGGCGCTGACCAAGCTGCAGGAAGCCGCGCCGCCGCTTCCGGTTGCTGCGGTGCACCGGGTGCTGGCCGAGCAGCTGGGGCCTGACTGGCGGGAGCGGTTCATCAGCTTCGACGACAAGCCGGTCGCGGCGGCAAGCATCGGCCAGGTCCACCGCGCGGTCTGGGCCGACCGCCGCGACGTCGCCGTCAAGATCCAGTACCCGGGTGCGGGCCGGGCCTTGCTGTCCGACCTCAACCAGCTCGCCCGCGTCGCCCGGCTGTTCTCCAGCCTGGTCCCCGGCCTCGACGTCAAGCCGCTGATCGCCGAGCTCAAGGAGCGCATCAGCGAGGAGCTCGAGTACTCCTTGGAGGCAGGGTGGCAGCGGGCGATGGCCGAGGCTTTCGAGGACGACCCCGACATCTGCATCCCCCACGTGGTCGACGGCGCCGACCGCGTCCTCGTGACCGAGTGGCTCGAGGGCACCCCGCTCTCGGAGATCATCCGGTCGGGCACGGTCGAGCAGCGTGATCGCGCGGGCCTGCTGCTCGTGCGCTTCCTGTACTCCGCGCCAGGGCGAGCGGGGCTGCTGCACGCCGACCCGCACCCGGGCAACTTCCGGCTGCTGGCCGACGGCCGGCTCGGCGTGCTCGACTTCGGAGCGGTGAACCGCCTGCCGGACGGGCTGCCGGAGCCGGTTGGCGCGCTGGCCAGGGCCGCACTGGCAGGCGACGCTGACGGCGTCCTCGAAGGGCTGCGCGAGGAGAACTTCATCCTGCGCAGCGTCAGCCTCGAGCCCGGGCCGCTGCTGGACTATCTGGTACCCATGCTCGCGCCGATCGCGGACGAGGAGTTCACCTTCAGCCGCACCTGGCTGCGCCTGGAAGCCGGCCGGCTCAGCGACCCACGCTCGCCTGCCTCCGTGCTGGGGCGCCAGCTCAACCTGCCGCCGTCCTACCTGCTGATCCATCGGGTCACGCTCGGCACGATCGGGGTGCTGTGCCAGCTCGGTGCCTCCGGTCGCTTCCGAGCCGAGATGCAGTGGTGGCAGCCCGGGTTCGCCGAGCCGGGGACCGAGGCAGCCGAGCACGCGGCCCAGGCCAACCGCTCCGGACGCCCGCTCCCCTGGGTCCCCGAGCTGGTGGGACAGGGCTAAGGGGCACTGCAGTACGGGGCGTTGTTTGGACTAGGGGCTCCAGTACTGGGGGCTTCGGTACTGGGGGTTCCAGTACTGGGGATCGGGCCGAGCTAGCGCCACCACTGCATCGGCACTCCGGACTCCACCATCGGCAGCAGCTCCCGGGTACAGCTCGGGCAGGTGTGCCGGGCGGCCAGCAGTGTCGCGGTGCCGCCTCTCGCGTGGGGGGCGCCGTCGGGCCGCGTCGGCTCGCACATCCACGACGGCGGCACGGAATCGGACGGGGCCGGGGTTCCGCACGCAGCGCACATGATCACCGAGGCACCGTAAGCCCGGTACCGGCGCATCTGGGCGCGAGACACGGCGAGTTAACCCGCGTGCGCCTGATCGTCACCCGGACGGCACAGGCCCCAGCCTTCGGCCACCTCAACCAGCCGCGTCAGCGCAGCAGCAGGCGCTGCAGGCGCGGCGCGGCGACGGCGAGTCCGGCGGTACCCATCGCCACCAGGTAGACCACGTGCCCGGCCACGGCCAGCGTCACGTGGCCGAGTGAGAGCGCGCGCAGCAGGGCGACTCCGTGGTAGAGTGGCGTGACCTGCACGACCAGCTGCAGCCAGCCCGGGTAGGTCGACAGCGGGTAGAAGGTGCCGCTGAACAGCGAGAGCGGCACGATGATAAGCTGGACGAACTCGAAGTCCTGCCAGCTGCGCATGAACAGCGATGCCGCCATGCCCGCGCCGGCGAAGCCGAAGCCGATGACGACGGCCGCCGGCAGGGCCAGGACCACCCACGCCGAATGCACCAGCCCCAGCGCGAGCATCACGAGCAGGAACGACAGCGCGTACAGGGCGCCGCGCATGAGCGCCCAGCCGATCTCGCCGAGGGCGACGTCCAGCACGCCGAGCGGCGTGGCCAGCACCGCGTCGTAGGTCTTCTGGTACTTCAGCTTCCAGAAGATATTGAAGGTGCTGTCGAAAACCGCGCCGTTCATCGCCGCGGTGGCGAGCAGCGCCGGCGCCAGGTAGTGCCGGTACGGCACGCCGTCGATGCGTCCGACGAGATGCCCCAGCCCGACCCCGATCGACAGCAGGTAGAACAGCGGCTCCACGGCCCCCGAGACGATCAGTACCCACCTGCTGCGGTAGACGAGCAGGTTGCGCTCGATGAGCCGCAGCGCACGCCTGCCGCCGGTGCCGCCCGGCAGCACCCGCAACGAGCCGAGAAGCCCGCCTACTCGCCCCGACGACGTCCGCTCATCGACGCTCGCTGGCGTGCTCACGGCTCCAGCCGCCGGGAGAACACCCACCGCGCCAGCACCACACCGATCGCCGTGAGCGCCGCGAGGTAGGCCACGTGCCCCACCGCTGCCGCAGCGCCGAGATCGCCGAGCGCGAGCCCGCGAGTGAGGGCCACCCCGTGCCAGAGCGGGGTCGCGTAGGCGATGGGGCGCAGCAGCGCGGGCAGCTGGCTGATCGGGAAGAACGTGCCCGAGAACAGGAACAGCGGGATGACGACGAAGCGCCCGATGACAGCGAAGCCCGAATCGCTCTCGCACCGCGCGGCGTAGGCAGTGACCGGCGTGGCGAACGCGAGGCCGGTCAGCACGGCCGCCGGCAGTGCCAGCAGCGCCGCCGGGGCGCCGAGGACCCCGAACAGCGCCATCACCAGCATGAAGATCCCGGCAGTCATCGCGATGCGCACTGCCATCCAGATCAGATGGCCGTAGAGCACGTCGACGACCCGCAACGGGGTGGCGAGCTGAGCGGAGTAGACCTTCACCCACTTGATCGACGCGAGCACCGGGTAGGTCGCCTCCGCCACCGCAGTCTGCATGGCGGTGCCGGCCAGCAGGCCGGGCGCGAGGAAAGACAGGTAGCTGTGGCCGCCGAGCGGCGCCGTCCCGTTCCGGTCGACGATCCCGCCCAGGCCGATGCCCATGGCCGCGAGGAACAGCACCGGGTTGAGCACGCTGGAGACGACGCTGCCGCGCCAGGTGCGCCGGTACTGCAGCGCCCAGTAGCCATAGGCCCGCAGGGTCAGCGGCGTGGGGCGGCGCGCCGCGGTCTCGGCTGTCATTCGACCAGCGTGCGGCCGGTGAGCCGCAGGAAGACGTCCTCGAGCGTGCCGCGCCGGACCAGGCTGCCGAGCGGGTTCAGCGTCGATGCGGCGACAGCTGCGGCTGCCGCGTCACCATCCGCGGTGGACACCAGCACCCGGTCGGGCAGCGACTCCACCCGCTCGGCGACCCCGCCGACGACCTCCTCGACCGCCTCAGCGATCCCAGCTGTCCCGGGGGTCCCAGCGCCATTGCTGCCGACCGGGAAGCGCAGCTCGAGCACCTCGCGCGAGGCGTACCGGGCGATAAGCTCGGCCGGCGAGCCCTCGGCGGCGATCCGGCCGCCGTCCATCACGACCAGCCGGTCGCACAGCTGCTCGGCCTCGTCCATGTAGTGCGTCGTCAGCACGATTGTCACGCCGCCCGCCTTCAGCCGGTACAGCCGGTCCCACAGCAGGTGGCGGGCCTGCGGGTCGAGCCCGGTCGTCGGCTCGTCGAGCAGCAGCAGGTCCGGCTCATTGATCAGCGCCCTCGCGATGGTGACGCGGCGCTTCATCCCGCCGGACAGCGGCTCGACCCTGTCACCGGCCCAGTCGGTGAGCTGGACGAAGTCGAGCAGCTCGTCGGCCCGCCGCCCTGCCTCCCGCCGGGGCAGGTCGAAGTACCGCCCGTAGATCACGAGGTTCTCGCGCACCGTCAGCTCGGTGTCGAGGGTGTCCTCCTGCGGCACCACGCCGAGCCGGGCCCGAATCGCCGGACCGTCGGTCCGGGGGTCCATCCCCAGCAGCTCGAGCTCGCCGCCCGTTGGCGGCGACACGCACCCGATCATCCGCATGGTCGAGGACTTGCCGGCGCCGTTGGGGCCGAGGAAGCCGAAGGCCTCACCCGCGTCGACGTCGAAGTCGACACCGTCGACCGCGGTGAAGGCGCCGAAGCTCTTGCGGAGCCCCCGCGCCCGGATCAGCGGTGGCACAGGGTCAGGCGGGGCCGGGAGCATCGAGGACATGCAGCCCTTCAGCTGAGGTAGATCGCGCCGAAGCCCTCGTCGCGGTAGGTGATGCCCGTCTGCTGCAGCGCGGCGTCCCAGTCGCCGGTGCAGCCGGGGTCGGCTCCCTCGCTGCCGTGGTCGGCGGTGAGCAGAAAGGCAACGTCGTCGGTCAGCCCCTGCTTGTCGAGCAGTGCCAGCAGCGCGCCGAGCCGGCGGTCGGCGTCGCGCATCGCCGCTCGGGACTCGGGCGAGTAGGGGCCGCCACCGTGGTGCCCGGTGTCGGTCAGCGTCGTGTTCCACCAGGTCAGCCCGGGGAGAGGCGCCTCGCCGGAGAACAACTGGCAGACCTGCGCCAGCCCGAGCGCGTCGACCTGCGAGGACCAGGCGTAGTGCGGCGCCCGAGCCACCCAGCCCTGGTCGGCCAGCGGGTCGTCGGCGGGCGAGGGCAGGGCGTCGTTGAGCGCGCTCGCCCCACCGGCCTTGCCGCTCGCCCGGATCAGGGCCATCGTCGAGTAGTCGGCCCCGCGGTCGACGGGCTCGTTGACGCAGGCGCCTCCGCCGACAGCCTCGAAGACTGTCTGCACGCCCGGGCGCAGCAGCTCGCAGGCCCGGTGCCAGGTGCCCGAGTCGTTGGCGAGCACCTGCTCCCCGGTCGCGCGGTCGTGAAAGACGTTGCCGACGATGCCGTGCCGCCCCGGCCCGACCCCGGTGATGGCGCTCGTGTGGTTGACCAACGTGACGCTCGGAAACTCGGCGACAGCCCCGCCCTGCAGCGCGCAGCCGCGCTCGAGGAGCCGGGCGACCGAGGGCAGCTCGCCAGCGGCGGCCATGGCGTAGAGGTCGTTGGCGTTGGCGCCGTCCCACAGCAGGCCGATGACGTGCCGCGGCCGGGCGCCGGATTCGATCAGGTCGGTGAGCGCCGCCCCGTCCGCACCTGGCATGTCGCCGCCGCAGAGTGCGGCCAGGGTGGGTCCGACGTCGACCACCCGCGCCGCCCGGGGCAGCATCCCCCTGGCGGCGATGCCCGCGCCGGACAGCAGCAGGGGGGCGCGGGACTGCCCGGCATCCAGGCTGCCGTGCTCACCGAGGTGGCCGCCGCGCTCGGGCCAGTGGTGGCGCGGCGTATGGACCACGACGAGGTCCGGGCTGCGCTCGACGTCGGCCAAGGCGCTGCTCAGGCGGGCGAACGCAAGCGGGTAGGCGTTGCGGCTGTTGGGCGGCGAGGGGTCGGCGAGTGCTGCCTCGCGGGGGGTGGCGTGCAGCGGGTCCTGGTTGGCGACGGGGTTGACCCCCGCGAGCAGTTCTCCCTCCGGGCAGCCGACCGAGAGCCGGGCGCGCCCAGCGGCGTTGGCGACGATGATGTCGCCCCCGGCGCCAGGCCCCCGCTCGGGCCAGGCCACGAGGTCGACGACGTGCTGCAGCTCGGCCCCGGTCAGTGCCGAGACGGCAGCCTCGAGCGGATCGTCGGCTGCAACGCGGGAGCGGGCGGGCCCGGCGCCCTCGGCGGCCGGGTAGGTCCGGTCAGGGCTCGGCACAGGAACGAGGATAGGTGAGATGCCGGGATGCCCCGCTCTCGCCCGGTAGGCGATGCTGCCACCCCGTCCCAAGACCCGGTCAGGCTCGGGACGGGGGGCGAGCGCTCTGCCGAGGACAGGGACGTGCCCTAGGACAGGGATGTGCGCAGTGCTGTCACGGCCGGCTGCTCGGGGACCGCCAGCCAGGCCAGCCTGGCGCGCTGAGCCGCTCGCTCGGCATCGCGCTGGCGCCGGAGCGCCCGCAGCAGCCGTTGCTCGCGGCCGCGCCGTACGGCGGCCTCGCGATGGTCCTCGCAGCGCAGTCGTGACCACTCGTCGCTGTGCGACATGGCTCCTCCTGCAGTGTTGTCCGGGCGCTGCGAGCGGGTGCTACGCAGCGGCCGGGATGGGCTCTGGGGTCTTGCGGGGGCGGCCCCGTGGCCGCTTGCGGGCGACGACAGCGCCGGCGATGACCAGCTCGCCGCCCCACACCCCGTACGGCTCGCGCCGGCTAACGGCCCCGGCGAGGCACTCCTGCCGAACCGGGCACCCGGCGCAGACGCGCTTGGCCGCCTCGACCTCGGCTGGCAGCTCGGCGAAGAACACCTCCGGGTCGACCGCCCAGCACGGCAGCGACACATCCTCCTGCTCGATCCAGGCAGCGATGGCTGGCTCGAACACGGGACACCTCCTTCGTCCGCCGCCCGGGTGGGACGGCCTATGATGCGGTCAGTGGGTGGTGGGGTCAGTGGGTGGTGGGTGTGGTCCGGACATGACAAAGGCCGCGGATCCGATGCGGATCCGCGGCCTCGAGGAGGTGTCGACGTCTGGTTAGACGTCGAGACGATCTCGAGGTGGACGGATGCGCATACGGGCGGCAGCAGCCGGAACCGGCGCGGCCGGCGCCGCGTGGGCGGCGCCGCCGAAGACCGTGCCGGCGAGGACCATGCCGGCGGCTGGTGTGCCCGTGGCGGTGACAATGCTCTCCACGTGGCACCCCCTCTCGCGGCTCGGTCGTGCAGATGCCTCGACGCGGTAGCGCCTGGCCTCAGCACGGTAACGGCCGGGTGGAACTCGGCGCAACCGATTAAATCCGCGAGTTCTCAACCGGCTGCGCGCAGGTCAGCCCAGACCGCGGTCTCCAGGTAGCCGCCGCGGGCGGCGAGCGCGTCCCCTTCGCGGGCGAGGGTGGCGCGGTCCGCATCCGGGTCGGTCCAGGGGGCGAGGGCGAGGAAGTGCGGCTTGTCGCCCGCGTAGGCCGCGTACTCGCGCGGGTCAGTGGCTCTCGGGCTCGCGTCGCCGACGTAGGACCGGCCGGGCTGGCCCGCGCCCCGGGCGGTGATCGCACTCTGCCCGTCGAACGGCAGGTCCAGCAGGTTGCCGGTCATCATCGGGTTGACGGCATACCGGATGCCGACGGTGGGGTCGGCGACCGCGCGCCAGGCCGAGCCCATCCACTCCAGCGGCTGCCACCCGCCCGACTGCGCAGCGGTGACCCACTTCCCGGGATTGGCGTCGGCCTGGATCATGACGTCGGTGCCGAGGCTGTCGAGGCAGGGCACGTAGCTGCGCCGCACGTCGGCGCAGGCATCCCCCGCGGGCCGGCGGCCCCCGAACGCGTAGCCGTACTGGAAGGCCGGCAGGCTCGTGGCAAAGCCCAGACGCAGGCCGGCCACGGCCACCGGCCGCAGGTTGGCCCGGGCCGCCGCGCCGCCGGAGGGGCCCGCGTCGATGCCCAGCACCTGGGTCTCGATCGCGGTCAGCGGCACCTTGGCGTTGCGGGCGAGCACCCGCCCGTCCGGCCCCCACAGCACCGTCTGGTTGGTCACCCGCGGGCTCGTCGCCACCCAGGTCGGCCCGCTGGTCACGGTGGGGTCGCGCAGGGCGTGTGCATCGGCCGGGTCCGTGCTGGCGCGTAGGTCGGCCTCGTCGGCGCCGGCGACAAGATAAATGCCGTGCTCACGAGCCAGGTCCGCGAACGTCTGGTCGAACGCCCGCCCGAGGGTGTCGCTGGCGGCCAGTAGCAACGCCTTCTTGGGGTCCACCGCGCCGAAGCGTCTCTCATACTCGGCGACCTGCGGCGCGTACGCCCGGCGCAGCCGTCCCAGGGCATCGAGCACGGACCTCGAGTGCACGCGGGCGCCGCTGCCCCGGTCGCCGAGGGCGAGCAGGGACAGGCCGATGTCCTCGGGGAGCACGGCGAGCAGCGGACGACCGGGGACGCGCAGCGGCAGCACGAGGCGGGTGAGCAGGCACTCCATCCGCCCCCGCCAGGTGGCATAGCTGGTGAGGGGTCGCAGGTCCTGCCGGTACTGCACCGCGACGACGCGCAGCGACCCGCGGGCGTCGGCTGTGCCCGTCGGCGGTGCCCAGTCTGCTGGCCGCTCGCTGGTGCAGGTGGTGGGTGGGACTGTGGTGGTCGGCCGCGTGGCTGGTCGCGTGGCTGCCGGTGTGGCCGGTGCTGCTGACTGGTGAGCGCCCGAGGACGCGCACGACGCGAGCGGGACGAGAAGCGCCAGGAGTCCGGCCGCTGCTGGCAGCACAGTCCGGTTGCGGTGCACGGCAGGCAGTATGCGCGCTGCGTGCGCACCGCCCCGTCAGTCAGCGAGCAGGTGGACCCCGCGGCTGGTCAGCTCCCGCAGGCGGGGCAGGTGGGACTCGCTGAGCTGGTGCATCAGCCGCTCGCCCAGTTCGGTGAGGCGCAGCCGGGTGGCCCGTCCGTCGTCCGGGTCTGGGCGGCGCGTGAGCAGCCCGGCTGTCACCATCCGCGCGACGAGCTCGACGGCGCTGGGGCTGGCTACACCGAGCGCGTGCGCGATGTCGGCGACGCGGGGGCCGGCCTGCTCGGGGTGGCTGCGCAGGGTGAGCAGCGCGTGGTGCTGGACGTGGGTGAGCCCGGCGGAGCGGGCCTCCCGCTCCCCCGCGCGCTCGAAGCTCGCGATGGCGCTACGCACGGCGAGCAGGCCGGCGTAGTGCCGGTCGGAAAGAACGGCCACTGTCGCTCCTGTCTGTCGGCTGCAGGCGGCGCGGGCACCCGTGCACGCCACCGACCCCTCAAGGGTGCCTGCCGAAGGTGCGGATGCGGCGAGGCGACCATCGAGGGGCCGGCGTCCGCCGGTGGCGCTCCGTTGAGCCACCGGCGGACACCTCCGTCAGACGGCGGTACGGCTACCGGTGCGGTCGGTCACCAGCCGGACGAGCAGGACCAGGATGACAGCGCCGACGATGGCCGTGACCCACGTGCTGAGGTTGAAGAAGCTGTTGAGCGAATGCACTTGGAACAGCACCTTGGCGAGGAAACCGCCAAGCAGGGCGCCGACGATGCCGACGATCGTCGCGACGACGATGCCGGTGCGGGAGCCGGTCAGCTTCTCGGCAATGATGCCGGCGATGGCGCCGAGCACGATCCAGGCGATGATCCCCATGGTGGGCCTCCTTGCTTCGCGGCGCCCGGCGGGCTCCGTCAAGATAGGTAGGTTCCCTACTTAGTTGGGCTCAACCGTCCGGCCGGGAGGGCAGGACGAGGCAGAGCTGGGCGGGCCGTGTCAGCTCTCGTCGGCGCTCGGCGACCAGGTCCCAGCGATGACTGCCAGGACGTCCGAGCCGTACCTGTCGAGCTTGGTGACGCCGATACCCGACAGCGTGCGCAGCTCGGCGTCGGAGCTGGGCCGCGCCCGCGCGACGGCGGACAGCGTGGCGTCCGTGAAGACAACGAACGCCGGCTGCTTCTGCTCGCGCGCGCGCTCGGCCCGCCAGGTCCGTAGCCGCTCGAACAGGGCTGCGTCCTCGCCCTCCAGCCCGGCCCCTTCTGCGCCGCGCGCTGAGCGCGACCGGCCGCCCCGCGTCCCGTTTGCCGGCACCGGCTGCTGGGGCAGCAGCATCTCGATGAACCGCGACGGCCGACGGGCGCGGCGCCCAGGCTCGCGGCTGCGGGCGTAGGTCAGGCACAGGTGCCGGCGGGCGCGCGTGACACCCACGTAGAGCAGCCGCTTCTCCTCGGCCACCTGCTCGTCCGTCGTCGCATGGCTGATCGGAAGCAGCCCCTCGGTCAGCCCGACGAGAAAGACCGCCTCCCACTCCAGGCCTTTCGCGGCGTGCAAGGAGGCGAGGGTGACTCCCTCGACAGTGGGAGCGTGCTGCTGCGCCGCACGTTCGCTGAGCTCGGCGACGAGCTCGGGCAGCCCGGCATCCGGGTGCTGCTGGGCCAGGGTCTCGGCGAGCCGGACGACGGCCCACAGGTTCTCCCACCGCTCCCGCGCGGCACCCGCACCGGCCGGCGGCTCGTCCGGGCGCCAGCCGGTGGTGGCGAGCACCGAGCGCACCTCGTCGAGAAGTGGGCCGGCGCCCGGGTCCGCTGCCCTCGCCGCACCCCGTAGCAGGGTCACGGCCTGGCGGACCTCGGGCCGGTCGAAGAAGCGCTCCCCTCCGCGCAGCAGATAGGGGATGCCGGCGGCGGCGAGTGCGGACTCGTAGGACTCGGACTGGGCGTTGATGCGGTACAGCACCGCCATCTCACTCGCCGGGACACCGGCGTCGAGCAGCGCCCGGATGCGGGTAGCGACGAGCGCCGCCTCGTCGGCCTCGGCCTCGACCCCGACGACCTGCGGCTCGGGGCCGGGTGGCTGCTGCGCGACGAGCTTGCCCTCGCCGATCACCCGGTTGGCGAGGGCGACGACCTGGGGCGTCGAGCGGTAGTCGCGCACCAGGCGTACCCGCACGGCGCGCGGGTGGCGTCGCCCGAACCCGTGCAGGTAGGACGCCGAAGCACCTGTGAACGAGTAGATCGTCTGGTCCGGGTCACCCACGACGGTCAGGCTGTCGCGGCCGCCGAGCCAGGCGTCGAGCAGCCGCTGCTGCAGCGGGTTGACGTCCTGGTACTCGTCGACGGTGAAGTGCCGGTAGCGGGCGCGGACCTCGTCGGCGACAAAGCGGTGCCCCTCGATGACGGCGGCTGTGAGCAGCAGCAGGTCCTCGAAGTCGAGCACCTGCTGACGAGACTTGACCTCCTCGTAGGCCGCGGCGACGCGCGCCACCTGCTCCATCGGAACCGGCGGCTGGCGCCCGGCCCGGGTGGCAGCAGCTTCGTAGTCCTCGGACGCGAGCAGTGTTGCCTTGGCCCACTCCACCTCTCCGGTGACGTCACGCAGCACCGTGCCCGACAGCGACAGGCGCAGCGACCGGGCAGCGGTGGCCACCAGCGCGGCCTTGCTCGGCACCAGCTGCGGTAGCTGGCCCCCCATCGTCTGCGGCCAGAAGTAGGACAGCTGTCGCAGCGCCGCGGCATGGAACGTGCGTGCCTGCACCCCGTCGACGCCGAGGGCCCGCAGCCTGCCCCGCATCTCGCCGGCGGCGCGGGCGGTGAAGGTGACGGCGAGCACCTGCTCGGGAGGCGCGGCGCCCGTGTGCACGAGATGCGCCACCCGCCGGGTGATCGCACGCGTCTTGCCCGTGCCCGCTCCGGCGAGGACGCAGACCGGTCCGACTGGCGCGAGGACGACCTGCCGCTGCTCCGGGTCGAGCCCGTCGAGGACGTCCACGGCCGTCACGGTAATGACACCTGACGCAGGTGGGGGCAGGGCGCCGGAAGGTGTGGACAGTGCAGGGGGATCGGGGAAGCAGGCGCCGATCCGGGATGTTGCAAGCAATCGTGCTGACGATCTACTCGACCACGTGGTGCGGCTACTGCATGCGGCTGAAGCGACAGCTCGACCGCGAGGACGTGACCTACCGCGAGGTCGACATCGAGCGCGACCCGTCCTCGGAAGCGTTGGTCAAGTCGATCAACAACGGCAACGCGATCGTCCCGACGCTGGTCTTCGAGGACGGCACCAACCTGACCAACCCGTCGCTCAAGGACGTCCTGCGCAAGCTCGAGCACGCTGCTTAGGCGCCCCCGGCCTCCGAGCGGGCCTTCAGGGTTGCCAGGGTCGTCTCGATGCTCTGCTTCGTGTAGTCCGCCCGGTCCGAGACCCCGGTGGTGAGGGGCCCCAGCCGCAGCAGGAGAGCTCCACGGCGGTCGGTCCAGGTCTCCGTGACGCTGCAGCTGTCGGCATCCTCCGGGGTCACGCGGTAGGCCCAGTCCGCCACAGGCAGACCAAAGATCCTCACGGCGAAGGCGAACTCCTCACCGGGCACGCAGCGCGTCACCTGTACGCGAGTGCTCCAGCGCCGCCGACCCTGCCTGTTGGATCCGGTGAACCTCGCGCCGACGGCGGGTCCGGTGACACCGCGCTCCCAGCGCCCTCCCGCGTTCTCCGGACTCAGCTCACCCATCGACGGCAGGTCGCTCAGCATCGACCAAACCTGCATCGGCGGCGCGTCGATGCGCTTGCTGCCACTGATGGTGCCCATGGGGGCACGGTAGCCCCAGCGGGTGCGGCTCCCGCCCGAGGGGGTGATCAAGGTCCAGCTGCCAGCGTGCGATGCTTACCCGACAAGTCCGAGTGGGTACATCGACGGGGACGTGACGTGACGACTGCTGCTGGAGCTGCGCCTGCTGCCGTCACCCAGGCGGCGGGGAGCGGTGCCCGGAATGTGATCGATGCCGCCCTGCGCTCGGCCGCGGCGCTCACCGGGATGGAGCTGGTCTTCCTCAGCGGCCTGAGCCCCACCACCTTCACCTGGCAGGCAATGCACGGATCGTGGGACGGCATCAGCGAGGGCGAGACGATGCCGCGGGCCGACAGCTTCTGTGCGGCGATGCTCGACGGCGCCCCCCCGGTGACCGCCAACGCCGCGAGCACCTCCGGCTACGCCGAGCTCGCCTTCCGCACCCAGTTCGGGGTCACGTCCTACGTCGGGGTGCCGGTGGTGACGCCCGCGGGCGTCATCGGGACCCTCTGCGCCATGGACCACGGGTCGGTCACAGTCGACGACGGGGTGCTCGCGGTCATGCGTGCGCTCGCCGACGTCGTCTCAGAGGCCATCGACGGGCGTCCGACGGTGCGGGTTGTCAGGACGGCCACCGGCTGGCGGGTCGACGGCGCCCCGCGCCTCGCCGGCGTGCCCGGCGAGGTCGACGGGCTGCCCGCAGCGCTCACCCTTGCCGACCTGTGCGGGGGCGGCTCCGAGCCGCCGCCGCGCCCGGTGCGAGGTGAGGCCGGGCGAGACGAGGCCGAGCAGCTGCGCATCCAGGTGCGGCAGCTCGAGCACGCGCTCGCGGCGCGCGTCGTCATCGAGCAGGCCATCGGGGCACTGGCGGAGCGGCGGTCGGTGGCGCCGCGTGAGGCCTTCGAGCGGCTGCGCAAGGTTGCTCGCGCCCGCGGAATGCGGGTACATGCCCTGGCTATGAGCGTCGTTGCCTCCACGCACGAGCCGGTCCCGGCGCTGCCCCCCGACCTTCGCTGAGGCCCGGCGCACCCGGTCGCTGCCGGCGGCGGTGCCGGCGGGAGACTGGCAGCGTGCCGAGCGAGGACGCCCAGAGCGAGCCGATCACGGATGGCGCGCCAGCGCGGCCGCCCGCCGCCCACGTATGGGACCACGAGCTGCAGGACCTCGCCCGCCGGCGCGCCCTCGCCGCCCGGATGGGAGGCGAGGAGCGGGTGGCGCGCCAGCACTCCACCGGGCGCCTGACGGTCCGCGAGCGCATCGAGGCCCTCGCCGACCCGGGCTCCTGGAGGGAGATCGGCGCGGCGGCCGGGAAGGCCGTTTACGGCGCGGATGGTCAGCTGCTCGACCTGCAGCCCGCCAACCTGCTGACCGGCCGCGCCCGGGTCGCCGGCCAGGAGGTCGTCGTCAGCGCCGACGACTTCACCGTGCGCGGCGGCGCTGCCGATGCCGCGCTGCACGACAAGCAGGTCCTCGCCGAGCGGATGGCCGGGCAGACCCGCATCCCCCTCGTCCGGCTGCTGGACGGCACCGGCGGCGGGGGCAGCGTTGCCACGCTGATCGAGCACGGGTGCACCTACGTGCCCTGGAACCCCGGCTGGGACGAGGTGGTGGCCAACCTGTCGCGGGTGCCTGTCGTGGCGCTCGCGCTCGGCCCGGTGGCGGGGCTCGGGGCGGCCCGGCTGGTCACGAGCCACGTCGCGATCATGGTGCGGGAGCTGTCGCAGGTGTTCGTCGCCGGCCCGGCTGTCGTCGAGGCCGGCATGGGCCAGACGGTGTCGAAGGAAGAGCTCGGCGGCTGGCGCCTGGTTGCCCGGGCCGGGACTGTCGACATCGTCGTCGACACCGAGCAGGAGGCGGTCGAGGCCACCCGGCGGGTGCTCGACCTGCTGCCGTCCAGCGCCTGGCAGCTGCCCCCGGTATGCGCCTGCGATGACCCGGACGACCGGCGCGAGGAGGCGCTGCGCAGCATCGTTCCGCGCGAGCGCCGCCGTCCCTACGACATCCGGGCACTCATGGCGGCGGTGCTCGATGCCGGCAGCATCGTCGAGCTGGGGCGGCTGCACGCGCCCTCGACGGTTACGGCGCTGGCCCGGCTCGCCGGCCATCCGGTCGTCGTGCTCGCCAGCGACCCGCGGGTGTATGGCGGCGGCCTGACTGCCGCCGGCTCCGACAAGATGACGCGGGCGCTGGACCTCGCCGAGACCTTCCACCTGCCCGTGCTGCACCTGGTCGACCAGCCAGGGTTCGTGCTCGGCACCGCGGCCGAGGCGGCCGGCACCATCCGGCATGGAGCACGGGCGCTGGCCGCGGTGTACCAGTCGAGCGTGCCGTGGGCGAGTGTGCTGGTCCGGCGGGTGTTCGGGGTCGCCGGCGCCGGTCACCGGCCGCACTCGCGCTACACCTACCGCATCGCCTGGCCGTCCGGCGACTGGGGCTCGCTGCCGGTGGAGGGAGGGCTGGAGGTCGCCTTCAAGCGGCGCCTCGCCGAGGCCGGGGAAGAGGCGGCGCGGATGAAGAACGAGCTCGCGGCCCAGCTGGAGAGCGTGCGCTCGCCATTCCGGACGGCCGAGGCGTTCCTCGTCGAGGACATCGTCGACCCGGCCGACACCCGCCCGCTGCTGTGCGACTGGGTTCGCAGCGCGTACGAGACGCTGCGGACCCAGCCGCTCGGGGCACGCGAGCCGGGCTACCGCCCGTAGCCGCCCGGTCCCGCGGCCGGCCCGCCTCGCGGTCGTCGGTGAGCGACGCAAAGGCGAGATTTCTACGCCGACGCGGACTCAGACCTCGAGCCAGTCGTCGATCAGCTTCCGGGCCACCGAGACGACGGGCGGAACCATCAACCCGCCGTCGGCGATCCCCTGTCGCAGCTCGGCGCGGGTCACCCAGCGCGCCTCGGCGATCTCGGCCGGGTCAGGATGCAGTGGCGCCTCGTCCGCGACCGCCCGGAAGGCGAGCATCAGGCTGGACGGGAACGGCCACGGCTGCGACGTCGAGTAGACGACGCCGTTGACCTCGAGCCCGACCTCCTCGCGCACCTCACGCACGACGCACTGCTCCGCCGACTCCCCCGGCTCGACGAAGCCGGCCAGGCACGACATCATCCGTCCGCGCCAGCCGGCCGCCCGCCCGAGCACGGCCTTGTCCCCATCCGGCGTGGTGACGAGCACGATCATGGCCGGGTCGGTGCGGGGATAGTGCTCGCTGCCGTCCTCCGGGCACACCCGCACGTGGCCGCCCTGCCGCAGCTCGGTCGGCGCGCCGCAGCGCGGGCAGCGGGGGTGCCGCTCGTGCCAGGCCTGCAGGGCGACGGCGTGCACGAGCAGGCCGGCGTCCCTGTCGCCGAGCAGCGAGCCGATCTCCCGCAGCCCGGCCAGCTCCTGCCCGGCCAGCTCCGCCGCTCCGGTCACGCAGAAGTAGGCGGCGTCGTCGTCAACGCCAAGGAACAGCGCGTCCGGCGGCATCGCCCTCTCGGATGCGACCCACCGCAGCGACGCGCGCCCGGCTTCGCGGTCGACAGCCGTCCGCAGCTGATCGTCCAGCACGAGGACCCGCCCCCGCTCGGACCAGGCCAGCGCGAGCCAGGCGTCGTCGGTGCGGCGCTCGGCCGCCCGGTCGACAGCGCCGCGAGACAGGACCGGGGGGCGGCTCACTGCTCATCGAGTGCCGAGAGCACGCTGACCGGGCCGCTGATGCGTGCCGCGTCGCCGAGCAGCACCGAGGTCAGCGCCGACGGAGCGAGGAACTCGGCCGCAAGCTCCTGGACCTCGGCAGCCGTCACGCGGGCAAGCGCCGCAGGGTGCTCGATCAGGTACTCCGGGCCCAGCCCCGCCCCGGCCAGCATCGACAGGGTCGACGCGAGCCCGGCCGAGGTTGCCGTCGACAGCGCGAGGCTCCCCACCGCATACTGCCGGGCCCCCTCGAGCTCCTCGCTCGAGACCGGCAGCACGCCGATGCGGCCCAGCTCGTAGCCGATTTCAAGCAGGGCCGGGGCACTGACCTCGGTGGCGACGTCGGCGCCGACAGTCAGCCGGCTGCCGGCCAGCCCATGCTCGATGCCACTGCGCGGGGAGTAGGTGTAGCCCTTGCCCTCGCGGATGTTGAGCACCAAGCGCGAGGAGAAGTACCCGCCGAAGATCGTGTTGGCGACCTGCAGCGCCGAGTAGCGCGGATCGTCGCGCGCCAGCGCTGGCCCGCCGAGCCTGATGTTGGTCTGCACCGCCCCCGGGCGGTCGACGATGCGCACCCGGCCCGGCTGGTGGGCGGGCAGCGGTGGCACGCCGGCACCGGACGCCCCCGCCCAACCGCTCAGCGCCGCCTCGACGGCATCGAGCGCCGCTTCGGCGTCGAGGTCGCCGACGAGGGTCAGCACCGCACCCGAGGGGACGACCCGCGCCGAGTGCAGTGCGCGCACCTCGTCGGCGCTGACCGATGCCTGCTGCTCGGGCGTCGGCACCTCGCGCGCGTAGGGGTGGGCGCCGTAGAGCCGGGCGAGCAGCGCCTCGCGAGCGAGCAGGGAGGGCTGGCTGCGGGCGATGCCGAGCTCGGCGACGATGCGCTCGCGCTCGCCGGCGACCTCGTCGGCGGGGTAGCTCGCGCCCGTCACCACCTCGGCGATGATGCCCAGCAGGTCGGTCAGGTTGGGGGCGAGCACGGAGCCGACCACCGCCAGCCGGTCGGCATCGGCTGATGCCGACAGCCCGCCGCCGAGGGACTGCAGGTCAGTGGCCAGGCGCAGCCGGTCGCGAGAGGCGGTGCCGGTCAGCAGCGTCTCGGTCAGCAGCGTGCGCTCCGCGAGCCTGTCGTCGGCGCCGCCGGCGAACGGCACCCGCAGCCGCAGCTCGACGACAGGGATGCCGGGACGGGCGACGGCGAGCACGCGCAGCCCGGCGGAGAGGGTGCGCTCGCGGACGTCGAGCGGGTCGAGTGGGCGCGGCGGGACCACAGCGGGGATGAGGCGTGCGCCGTCGTCGGTGGGCGCGAGGGCGACCGAGGGCGTTGTGGCGGGGGCGGCGCTCATCAGGCACCCGCTCCAGGCTCGACGAGCAGCACGGCGCCCGACTGCCCGGCGACATCGCGCGCCGCAGCGGCCAGCTCGTCGTCGGTCACCCCGCCGAGCAGGTCAGGCAGCGTATTGAGCATCCCGGCATCGCCGTGCAGCAGCTCGAAGGTGGCGAGCGAGAGCCCCCGGCCGAGTACATCGTCGACCTCGCGCAGCAGCTGTGCCGCCAGCCGGGCCCGGACGCGGTCGAGCTCACCGGCATCCGGGCCGTCGCGCCCGAGCCGCTCGAGCTCGTCGTGGGTGGCGCCCAGCAGCTCGTCGGGCGAGCGGTCAGCCGGGTGGTAGGCCTCGAATGTCATCAGCAGCGGGTCGCGCTGCTCGAACGGGTCGCCGAACGTGCCCAGGTAGCACGACACGCTGGTCGCGCTGCGGTCCTGCTGGACCAGGCGGCGCTCCAGCCGGCTCGCGTCGCCTGCCGACAGCACGTCGGCCAGCAGCAGGTAGGGGAGGTACGCGGCGAAGTCGGGCTGCGGGTCGGGTACCCGCCAGCCCACCGCGAGGGCCGGCTGCGGGGCAAGCGGGTCGGTCGACGTCTGCCTGTTCTCGTTGGTCAGGCGGGGCTCGGCAAAGGAGGGGCGGGCCGGCACCGCTCGCGCGGGGACATCACCGAACTGCTGCTCGACCAGTGCCAGGGCGGCATCGGGCTCGAGGTCGCCGGCGACTGTGAGCACGGCGTTGCCCGGCGCGTAGTAGGAGTCGAAGAACGCCGCGGCGTCGTCGAGGGTGGCCGCCTCCAGCTCCTCGAACGCGCCGTAGCCGTCGTGGGCATTGGCGAATGTGGAGAAGGCGACCGGCGGAAGCGTGATCCACGGGAAGCCGCCGTAGGGGCGGTTGAGGACGTTGACCCGGATCTCCTCCTGCACCACCGCGATCTGGTTGTGCAGGTTCTCCTGGGTGATGCGGGGCGAACGCATGCGGTCGGCCTCGAGGAACAGCGCCAGCTCGAGCGCGCCGGAGGGCAGCATCTCGTAGTAGTTGGTGAAGTCGCTGTGGGTCGAGCCGTTGAGGGTCCCGCCGGCGGACTGCACGTGGCGTGCGTGCTCCATCTTGCCGACGCTGGCGCTGCCCTGGAACATCAGGTGCTCGAACAGGTGCGCGAAGCCGGTACGCCCCTCGGGCTCGCTGCGGAAGCCCACGTCGTAGAAGACGGCCACCGACACGACGGGGGCTCGCCGGTCAGGGGCGAGCACGACGCGCAGGCCGTTGTCGAGGGTGACGCGGCGGACCTCCAGCCCGAGCGCGGGCAGAGCGTGCTGGTGGCTGCGGGGCAGGGCGGGTGCTGGCACCTTCGGACCGTATCTGCGTCCACCGACAGCCGCGCGGCGCGCCGGGCACCCAAGAGCATCGCTGCTCGGGTGGGGCGTGGCAGGGTGGCGAGACGGGCAGGAACCAGCGAGCACAACCGATGAGGGAGCCCGCGATGACCACAGCGTTCGTGCTGTCCGGTGGGGGCAGCCTCGGGGCGATGCAGGTGGGGATGCTGCGAGCGTTGTTTCGCGCCGGCATCCGCCCCGGGCGGGTCTACGGCACCTCGATCGGCTCCCTGAACGGGGCCGCGCTCGCATTCGACCCCACAGTGGGCGGGGTCGAGCGGCTCGCGACGCTCTGGCACGACATCGGCCGCCACGACGTCTACCCGCTCGACCTGCGGCAGGGCGCCAGAGCTGTCGTGCGCTCGTTGCCATGGCTGCCCGTCGGCCTGCTGCGGGCCACCGGAGCGCTCAACCGCGCGTTTCCCGTCCGTCCGCTCACCGCCGTGGCCGGGCTCGTCGGCCTGACCGACCACGCGGTGCCGAGCGGCCCCGAGGCCCGCCTGCTGCGCAGCATCGTCGGTGACCGCCGCCTCGAGGACACGGTGGTGCCCTTCGAGGCCGAGTGCGCCGAGGTCACCAGCGGACGGCTGGTGTCGCTCACCACGGGGCCGGCCGTCCCCGCGCTGCTGGCGAGCACGGCGATCCCGGGTGTGTTCGCGCCGCAGCACGTCGGCGAGCACGAGCTGATGGACGGCGGAGTCGCCGACAACACAGCGCTCGACCGCGCGCTCGAGGACGGTGCGGACGAGGTCTACGTGCTGCCGACCGGCTTCTCCTGCGACCTGCCCCCGGCGCCGCGCTCCGCGCTGGGGATGGCGGTGCACGGGCTGTCGGTCCTGATCGAGCAGCGGCTGATCTCGGCCCTGCACCGCAGCGACCCGCGGGTCCCCGTGCACGTGGTGCCGCCGCTGTGCCCGCTGTCCGTGGTCCCGGTCGACTTCGGCAGCAGCGACCTGCTCATCACCGAGGCCGACCGCGCCACCGAGCAGTGGCTGGCCAACGGCCGCAACCCCGTCGCCGGCACGAGCCGGGCACTCGGGCAGCACGCCGACGAGGAGCCGCTCGACCTCACCCGGATGCCGGACCGCCCCGCGCCGCGCCAGGTCTAGCGGCCGGCGCGGCGGGCGCGGCTGCTACGTGGCCGGACGCCCGAGGGATGCGGCAGGCAGCGCGGCCGCCAGCTCCTCCCACAGGTACGCGGCCGCCTCCGCCCCCTTGAGCAGCATCGGCACGACGACCCGCTCGTTTGGAGCGTGAATCCTGTCGTCCGGTAGCCCGACCCCGAGGAACAGCACCGGCACCCCCAGAATCTCACCGAGGTCGGCCTCCGGTCCCGAGCCGCCCTCCCGCGTGAACAGCACCTCCTGGCCGAACGCCCGCTCCACCGCCCGCACGACGGCCTGCAGCGCTGGGGCATCGAGCGGGGTCAGGCAGGGCCGCACGCCAGGACCCTCGAACTCCACCTCCGCGCGTATGCCGCCTGGTGCGACGCCCTCGGCGCCCTCGGCGCCCTCGACGTAGGCCTGCACGTACGCGGTCAGCGCGGCCTGCACCTGCTCGGGCTGCTGGGCGGCGACGAGCCGGAAGGAGACCTTCGCGTGCGCGGACGAGGGGATGATCGTCTTGGTGCCGGGGCCGGTGTAGCCGCCCCACATGCCGTTGACCTCAGCCGTCGGGCGCGCCCAGATGCGCTCCAGCGTGGTGAAGCCAGCCTCGCCCGACAGGCCGGTGGACTGCGCCGGGCCGGCCATCCACGCGCGCTCGTCGAACGGCAGCCGGGCGAACAGCTCGCGCTCCCGATCCGAGAGCGCCACCACGCTGTCGTAGAAGCCCGGCAGCGTCACGCGTCCGCCGTCGTCGTGCAGCCCGGCGAGCAGGCCCACGAGCACGTGCAGCGGGTTGGGGACGGCGCCGCCGAACGAGCCTGAGTGCAGGTCGCCCGCCGGCCCGTAGAGGTTGATCTGCGCGTCGGTCAGGCCGCGCATCCCGGTGCAGATGCTGGGCGTGTCGCGGTTGAACACGCCGGTGTCGCTGACCACGACCGCATCGCACCGCAGGCGCTGACGGTTCTCGTGCAGGAGGGCCGGGAAGTGCGGGGACCCCGACTCCTCCTCCCCCTCCACCAGCACCTTCAGGTGCACGGCGGGTGAGGTGCGGTTGCCGGCCGCGAGGTGGGCACCGAGCCCGAGCAGGTGGAACAACACCTGTCCCTTGTCGTCGACGGCGCCGCGGGCCACCAGCTCCTCGCCGCGGCGCAGCGGCTCGAAGGGGGCCGTCTCCCACAGCTCGAGCGGGTCGACCGGCTGCACGTCGTGGTGGCCGTAGACGACGGCCGTCGGAGCCCCCGGCGCGTCGGCCGGCCACTCGGCGAACACCGCCGGCTGCCCCGCCGTCTCCCACACCTCGACTGTCGGGAAGCCGGCGGCTTGCAGCCGCTCGACGAGCCACTGGGCGCTGCGGCGCACGTCTGCCGCGTGCGCCGGGTCGGTGCCGATCGAGGGGATGCGCAGCCACTCGGTCAGGTCAGCCACGAAGGCCTCGGCGTGCTCGGCGACGTAGCCCGCCACCGCCGGGTCTCTGGTCGGGTCACTCATGCCAACACCGTAAGGACTGCGTGCAATACGCGCGACCAGCCGATCAGTTCCGGGCCGGGCCGGCGTCTACCCGGTGCAGGATTCGATGCGGGGCCGCCCCGCTGGACGAAAGGACGCAGTGCCATGCAGACCAAGCTCATCCCCAACCTGTGGTTCGACACCCAGGCAGAGGAGGCCGCCGCCTTCTACATCTCGGTGTTCACCAACTCCCGGATCGTCACCGTCACCCACTACACCGAAGCGGGGCCGCGGCCCGCCGGCACCGTGATGACCGTGGAGTTCGAGCTCGACGGCCAGCGGTTCGTCGCCATCAACGGCGGCCCCGAGTTCACGTTCAGCGAGGCCGTGTCGTTCCTGATCACCTGCGAGGACCAGGACGAGGTCGACTACTTCTGGGCGAAGCTGGGCGAGGGCGGCCAGGAAGGGCCGTGCGGCTGGCTCAAGGACAAGTACGGGCTGTCCTGGCAGGTCGTCCCGGCGGGGATGGACGAGCTGTTCGCCGACCCCGACCCCGCACGCGCCCAGCGTGCGATGCAGGCGATGTTCGGCATGACCAAGCTCGACCTCGCTGCCCTGCTGCACGCGGCAGATGGGGTTCCGGTCGGCTGACCAGCCCCAGTAGACAGGCAAGCCTGACGGCCGGGCCGCCTCGTGACCTAGCGTCGGCGCGGTGCGTCTCGCCTCGTTCAACCTGCTCCACGGCCGCTTGCTGACCGACGGTCTGGTGGTGCCGGCACGGCTGTCAGCAGCGGTGGCCACCCTCGATGCCGACGTGCTGGCCCTGCAGGAGGTCGACCGGCGCCAGCCGCGGACAGGGCTGCGTGACCAGACCGCCGACGTCGCGGCAGCGGCCCGTGTGGGCGGCGCGGGCGGCGCGGCCGGTTGGTCCAGCCCGGGGGCGTGGCGCTTCGCGGCTGCAATCCTCGGCACGCCGGGCGAGCGCTGGGAAGCCGCCGGCGAGCCGCTCGCCCCGGGTGAGGGCCCGTCCTACGGAGTCGGACTCGTCAGCCGGCTGCCGGTGCTCGCTTGGCATGTGCTGCGCCTGCCGGCAGCACCGGTCCGCTCCCCCGTCGTCATCCCCGGCCCCAAGCCGCGTGCCCTGCTGCTGCCCGACGAACCCCGGGTGGGCCTCGCGGCAGTCGTGCAGCTGGCTGGGGGCGGGGAGCTGACTGTGGCGAGCACCCACCTGTCTTTCGTGCCTGGATGGAACATCGTCCAGCTGCGGCGCCTCACCCGGTGGCTGCAAGGACTCCCGCAGCCCGTCGTGCTGCTCGGCGACCTCAACCTGCCCGGTCCCGTGCCCGCGCTGCTCCCGGGGTGGCGGGCGCTGGCACGACACCCGACCTTCCCCGGCCCGGCGCCGCGCTGGCAGCTCGACCACGCGCTCGCCCGCGGCGGCGTCGCAGCAGTTGCCAGCTCGAGCGCCGTCGAGCTGCCCATCTCCGACCACCGGGCTCTCGTCGTCGACCTCACCCCCTCAACCAGAGCCTGACTCAGCCGCTGGGCGCCCCGGGCAGGGACCTGGCTGGCCCGGTGAACCGTCCCCGCGCGAGGCGAAGGGCGAGCCCGAGCTCGAAGCGCGCCTCGGCGTCGTCCAGCGTCTCGCCGAACAGCTCGCGCAGCTGGGCGAGGCGGTAGCGGACGGTCTGCGGGTGCACGTGCAACCGCTCGGCGACGGCCGAGCGGGCACCGTCGAGCAGCAGCCAGGCCTGGAGGGTGGCCGCGAGCCTGTCCCGGGCGGGGGCGGGCAGCGTGTCGAAGGGTGCCAGCCGGAGCCGGGCCAGGTCGGCGCCGGCCGCCGGGTCGGCGTGCAGGGCGAGGTCGGCCAGGTGCTCGTCGGTCCACAGCGGCTTCCCGGCCGGCAGCACCCCTCGTGCAGCCAGGTCAAACGCTGCCCGGGCCCGAGCGGCCGACCGGTGCGCCTCGTGCCAGGGGACCAACGGGCCGATGGCGGCGGTCAGGTGCTGCAGCCGGGCTTCGACGGCCGAGCGCCCCGCCTCTCCCGGGGTGATCGTGGCGACGACGAGGGACGGCTCCTCACCCACGGGGTGCAGTACGACGTGGTCGCCGAGCCGGGCGACGACGGTCCCGGCCTGCGCCGTGGCGACGGCAAGCACAGCCACCTCGGCGGGCGGTGACCAGGATGCGTCGGCGGCGGCCGCGTCGAGCAGCGCCGGCTCGGCGCCGGCGACGAGCAGGTCGGCAAGGCGGACCCGCAGCCTGTCGCGCTCGCCCGCGACGATGGACTGCTCCGCCGCGTAACCCTCGACCGTGGCCGCCGACAGCGTGTCGATGTAGCTGTAGATCAGCTCACCGAGCCGGACGAGCGCGTCGGCGTCGAGGTCGAGCGCTGACGCGGCGTCGGCCATCCGCCGCCAGGAGACTCGGGCCCCGACGCGGTAGGCCCCGAGCAGCGCATCGAGGGTCCGCCCGGCGCGCAGCTCGCCCCGGCCGAGCGCGAGGCTCGTGCGCCGGCCCTGCGGCGCGTCGACCGGCTCCTGGCCCTCGAGGACGAGGACGAAGTGCCCGAGGGCCTCCTCGACGCCCCGCCGGACGCCGCGGCCGAAGGCACCCTGCAGGGGGCGTGCGTAGGCCGGCACATCCGCGGCGACAGCTGCCACGACCTCGTCGGCAAGGGCGGGAAGCAGCTCCCGCAGCGACGCCGCCAGGACGGGTGCCCAGACCGGCAGCTCCCCGACGGGTCGGGCCGACTGTTCCGAGGTCTCAGCATGCACGGCGCCATCTTCTCCCGGCGCTGGCCATCAGGCCACCACCTGTTCCGCCGGGCTAGTCCTGCTTGGCAACCGGCAGCCCGTCGAGCAGCGCGACAAGCTCATCTCGGGAGGGCAGGGGTGGCCGCACGACCCCGCCGTCCTCCTGCCCGGTGTCGGCGACGTAGAAGAAGGCCGCCCCGACCCGGTCGGCCGGCGTCCCGCTGATCTCAGCCCAGGCCTCGCGGTAGCAGGCCAGCTGCACGGCGGCGGCGCGTGCGGCAGCGCCGGTCGGGCGCGCCCCGGTCTTGTAGTCGACAACCTCGACGTCGAAGTCGTCCAAGTCCAAGTCCAAGTCCAAGTCCAAGTCCAAGTCCAAGTCCAAGTCCAAGTCCAAGTCCTCGAAGGTTCGCTGGGCCTGGGCAGCGGGGTAAACCGCATCCATCCGGCCGCGCACCAGGTGGCCGCCGAGGACGAGCTCGAAGCCGACCTCGACCTCGAGCGGTTCGCGGCGGCCGTAGGGCGAGGACAGGAAGGCCGCCTGCAGCGCCTCGAGCGGCAGCCGGGATGCGCCCCCGCTAGCGCCCGCATCCCCGGCGCCTGGCACCTCCTCGGTCTCGAGCAATGCTCGGCGTCCGCTGCGTGCCTCTGCCCAGCTGTGGAACGCGGTACCACGCCTCGCGGCCGGTGCCGGCGGCTGCGGCATCGGCCGGGCGACCCGCTCGGCCAGCTGCGCCGGGTCGTTCGCCACAGTCACCAGGTCGCTCACCGACAGCGTGTCGGGAACGGGGACCGATGTCGTGGGGTGGCCCCGGGTGCGCCGCTCGCGCAGCAGCAGCTCTGCGTCGCGGCGCCACGCGTCGACGAGTGCGGCCTGCTCGAGGGTGAGAGCGGCGGTGGCGACCGCAGTGGGATGCCCGTCGCCAGCATGGCTCGACTCGGCCGCTGCCATCAGCCGCCGTACCTGCTGTGCCGCGGTCGCGACGGCGGGGTCGATCTCGGGCGCCGGCGGCCAGTTGACCTCGCGGGCGAGGCTCGCGGCCAGCAGGGGGTTCTCGCCCTCGGGCGGAGGGGCCGGGGGCTCGGCGACGCCCGCCCCGTCGATGCACGCCTGCGTTGCCTCGAGCAGGAACGGCGAGGGGACGTGGCGCGACTTGGCCGTGGGTCCCCACCAATACCCCGAGCACAGCAGCACGGACCGGGCGCGGGTGACAGCGACGTAGGCGAGGCGCCGCTCCTCCTCGCCGTCGCGGGCGACGCACGCTGCCACGTACGCCTGGTAGCCACCCGGCGACGGCTCCTTCCACTGCGGGAGGTCGTCGCGGTCACCGCGCACGTGCCAGGGAAGCACGTCGGGCCGGTGTGGCCACCGGGGGCTGCCCCGGCCACTCGGGAAGACCGACGCCTGCGTCCCCGCGCACAGTCCCGGGACGCAGACGACGTCCCACTCCAGGCCCTTGGCGGCGTGCACGGTCATGAGCTTCACGGCATCAGCCGGCGAGGGCGTCCCCATGTCGTAGCCGTCCTCGGCCCGCTCGGCGGCCTCGAGCGAGGCGAGGAAGGCGCCGAGGTGCGTCTCCCCTTCCACGCCGACGAAGTCGGCCGCGACGTCGAGGAAGGCGAGCACGTTGGCCCGCCTGCCCCTCGCCACAGCACGGGGCGTCGCCTCCAGCTCGATGTCGAGGCCGAGGACACGCTCGACGTCGGCCACGAGGTCCGGCAGCGGCTGCCCGGCGCGGCGCCGCAGCCCGGCCAGCATCTCCCGCAGCTCCTGCAGCCGCTGGTAGGCCTCCGGCGACAGGGGCGCATGCTCCTGCAGCCGCGGGTCGTCGAGCTGCTCGAGGGTGTCGGCCAGGGCACCGACGTCGACCTGGTCACCGGCATCGACGGCGGCGAGCAGCAGCGCGCTGGTCCGCTCCTCAGCGCTGGCGTCGTCGGCGGCGGGGGTGCCTCCGGCCGTGCCGGCCAGCAGCCGGGCGCGTCTGCCGAGCGCGTCGAGGTCCCGCGGCCCGATACGCAGCCGGGCGCCGGTCAGCAGCCGGACCAGGTCAGCATTGCGCGTCGGGTCGTGCAGTACCCGCAGTACCGCGACGATGTCGGCGACCTCCGGCGCGTCGAGCAGCCCACCGAGTCCAACGACCTCGACGGGCACGGCCGCGCCCTCCAGCGCCTGGCGCAGCAGCCCGAACTGGCTGCGCTTGCGGCACAGCACCGCCACCTCGTGCCATCCCGCGCAACCCGGGCGTTGGCAGGACGCTGCGTGGGCGGTAGCGCGGCGACCGGCTGCCGCCAGGATGCGGTCCCGGACCCACGCGGCTTCCTGCTCGGCATCGGGAAGCAAGGCCACCCGCACCGTGCCGGCCTCCCCGTCCGCCCCCTCCCCTTCAGCGGCCACGTGAGCAGGCCCGCGGCCCGCGGCACCGGTCAGCTCACGACCCGGCCGCGGCCGCAGCACCGGGGACGGCACCGAGCCACGTGCCGGCAGGCCGCCGGCGATCGCGTTGGCCACGGCCAGCACGGCCCCGCCGCTGCGGAAGTTCGTCAGCAGCGGGTAGACAGTCGCAGTTGTGCCGTCGGCCTGGGGGAAGTGCTCCGGGAACCGGACGATGTTGCCGACGCTGGCCCCGCGGAAGGCGTAGATCGACTGCGCGGGGTCGCCGACAGCCGTGACGGGATGGGCAGCGCCGAACAGCCGCTGCAGCAGCACGCGCTGCGCCACCCCGGTGTCCTGGTACTCGTCGAGCAGCACCACGCGGAACTGGGCGCGCTCGGCCGCCCGGACGGCCGGCAGCCCCGCCAGCCGGCCGGCCAGGGCGATCTGGTCGCCGTAGTCGAGCAGCAGGTTGCGGCGCTTGTGCCGCTCGTACTCCTCGACGAGCCGCAGCAGCTGCTCGCGCACCGCGAGGGTGATCGCCATCTGCTGGAGGTCCTTGCTCTGCCGAGGCGCAGAGCTCAGGAACTGCCCGATCACGGTGTGCGCCGCGCGGACGGCGTCGGGCTCGCACAGGTGGTCGGCCAGCTCACCGGCGAGGGTGCGCAGCCGCTCGGCCACAGTCGTGGGCTGCACGTCGACGTCGAGCTGCCCGCTCCACTGCCGCACGACCCGCAGCGCCAGCTGCCAGCGCATCCCCTCGGTCGCGAGCCTGCTGCCGGGCTCGATGCCGAGGCGCAGGCCTTGCTCCGCGACCAGCCGGGCGCCGTAGCCGTTGTAGGTCGAGACGGTGGGCTCGCCGTCGAGCGCAGAGGGGCCCGTCGCCGGCTGCCCGCGCTCACCCGGCGTGCGCCACTCGTCGCGCAGCCGCCCCAGCCCGGTGCGGATGCGCGCCGCCAGCGAGGCTGTCGCTTTCACCGTGAAGGTGAGCCCGAGGACCTGCTCGGGCAAGACGAAGCCGGCGGCCACCAGATGCACGACCCGGGCGGCCATCACCTCGGTCTTGCCCGAGCCCGCTCCGGCCAGCACCAGCCCGGGCGCGAGGGGGGCACCGACAGCGGCGCGCTGCTCGTCCGTGAGCCGGTAGTCGGTGCGTCCGGCGGCGAGTAGCCGCACGGTGTCGTCGACGCTCCACGGCGTGCCACCGGCTTCGCCGGGACGACCCCTAGCAATCACGGGCGCGGCGCGGTCAGACAACCTGCGCCCCTCCGGGCTGCGCCGGGCAGCAGCGGCGGACCTCGCAGCTGGAGCAGGCGTCGTTGCGCCTGGCGGGAAACTGCTCGGTGCTCACCTGCTCGACGAGCTCGCGCAGCAGCTCGTGAACCCAGGTCCCCCCGTTGGCGTCCGGTTCCAGCGGCGGCTGCCACTGCTCGGGCTTGCCGCCGGTAGCGCGCAGCTGCAGCAATGCGGCACCCCCGGTGCCCTCGAACCGGTGCTCCTCGAGCGCATCCTCGGCCACCGCCAGCTGGTAGAGCCCGAGCTGCGGGTGCCGGGCGAGGTCGGCGCCCTTGATCTTGTTCTTGCCCGTCTTCAGGTCGACGACGACGCCACGCCCCTGCTCGTCGCGCTCGACGCGGTCGATCTGACCGCGGACCTCGGCGCCACACGCCCGGAGCGTGAAGTCGACCTCGACCCCCTCGACTGCGCGGTCCGCTGCCTGGTGGTAGTCCGCGAACCGGGCCAGAGCCTTGCTCGCCACCTGCCGCTCGGTCCGCGCGTACCAGGGAGCCTCCCAGTCCAGCTGCGGCCACAGCTCGTCGAGCCGGCGCTCGAGGTCGACGAGGTCGAGCGAGCCGCTCTCGACGACCACCCGAGCGAGCGCGTGCACGAGCGTGCCGAAACCCTGCGAGGTCGAGGCGGCGCTGACGACGCCGGCCCGGCGGCGCAGGAACCATTGCAAGGGGCAGCGCTGGATGGACTCGACCTGGCTCGGCGAGAGCCGGACGGGCTCGCCGGATGCGACCAGGGGCTCGGCGCGCTGCGTCCAGCCCCGCAGCCCCCACCAGCTGTCCGGGCAGGCGGCCGGCTCCGCGGGGGCGAGGGCGGCCAGCCGGGATGCCGCCGCCTCGCGCAGCGCTGCAGGCCGGGCAGGGTCACCGGCCACTCGCCGCAGCTCGGCAACCAGCGACGGCATCGCGAGCACGCGCGGGGCCGGCTCGGGCTCGTCGGGGACGGGCACCCCGAGCTCCTCCAGCAGCCGAGACGGTCGCATCCCGAGGTCCTCATCCCCCGCGACCGCCGTGCAGACCACCCGATGGCGCGCCCGCGTCGCCGCGACGTAGAACAGCCGTCGCTCATCGGCGAGCGCGGCAGCACGGTCGGCAGCCACGATCTCCTCGAGGCCCGGCGGCGGCACTCCCGCCCGCACGGCCGCCGCCACCGGCGCCAGCTCACCCGAGCCGAGCAGCGAGCCACGGCGGCGCAGGTCGGGCCATACGCCCTCCTCGACGCCCGCCACGACGGCGAGGTCCCACTCCAGCCCCTTGCTGCGATGAGCTGTCAGCAAGCGCACCGCCTCGCGGGGCGTGGCGCGCTGGCTGAGGGCATCGGCCGGGATCTCCTGGGCCACCAGCTCGTCGAGGAAGACCTCGAACCCGGCCCCGGGCAGCCGGTCGGTGAACCGCGCTGCAGCCTCGAACAGCCCGACGACGGCGTCGAGCTGCCGGTGCGCGTGTCGCACCGAGGCAGGTGCTGCTGCCGGGTCACTGACGGCACGGGCGAGCTCGGCCCGCCAGCGGCTGACCGACCACAGCGCCCAGAGCGCATCCTCGACCGATCCGCCTGCCGTGACGGCTGCGCGCACCGCATCGAGCAGGCGGGTGAGCTGCTCGGGAGCGGTCCTCAGCCGCTGGGGCAGCAGCGCGACCTGGTGCTGGTCGCGCATCAGCTCGACCAGCAGCTCATCCGAGCGCCGGTTGCCGCCCGACGCGCGGTCGGCGTCCCGCAGGGCTCGTCGTAGCTGGCGCAGCAGCAGGGCGTCGGCGCCGCCCAGCGGGCTGACCAGCAGGGCATCGAGCGTCTCGGCTTCGAGGGTCTGAGGTTCGAGCGCCCCCCGGAGCAGGGTCAGCAGCGGTGCCATTGTCGGCTCGCGCGCGAGCGGCACCTCGTCGACGGGTGTCTCGACCGGCACGCCCGCATCGGCAAGGGCACGCAGCAGCGGTGCGGCAGCACGCGTGGTACGGACCAGCACTGCCATCTGACCCCACGCCATGCCCTCGAGCAGGTGGGCCCGGCGCAGCAGATCGGCGACTGCCGCCGCCTCCTGCGCGGGTGAGGGAAACAGCCGCACCTCCAGGCGCGCGTCGGCTGGCCCGAGCGCGGTCAGTGCCCGGTGTGCCAGGGCTGCCGGGCGGGGCAAGCCGGGCAGCGGCACCCGGCTGACGAGCGAGCGGGCGGCCGCAACGAGCGCCGGGCCAGAACGGCGGCAGCCCTGCAGGGCAAGGGTGCGCACGGGATGCGCCGAGACGTCGGCGAAACGGGCCGGGAACTCGAGGATGCCGCTGACGTCGGCGCCGCGGAAGGCGTAGATCGCCTGGTCGGGGTCGCCGACGACCACGAGCTCGGCTCCGCCGGCCGCGAGCGTGTGCAGCACCTGCTCCTGGGCGGGGTCGGTGTCCTGGTACTCGTCGACGACGACGAGGCGGACCTCACGCAGCACGGCGGCCAGCACCTCGGGGCGGGTCAGCAGCCCGGCCGCGTGCCGGACCAGGCCGGCGTAGTCGAGCGCACCCTGCCAGCCGAGGTTGTCGAGGTACTCGGCGTAGAACGAGGCGACGGCGCGCCATTCCGGCCGGCCGGACACGGCGCCGATGTGCTCGAGGTCGCCGGGTTCCACCCCCCGCTCCTGGCAGCGGGCGAGCAGCTCGCGCACCTCGAGGGCGAAGCCGCGGGTGCGCAGCACTGCCTGCAGCTCCACCGGCCACCTGGCGACGCCCGGGCCGTCGGCATCGCCGGCGAGCAGCTGGCGGACGACAACGTCCTGCTCCGGACCGGACAGCAGCCGGGGCACGGCGCCGTCGAAGGACGGGTCGTGCTGGCGGACCAGCGCGAGGCACCAGGAGTGGAACGTCCACGCGAGGCGGCCGCGGACGGTACGGGCGAGGCGGCCCCCGAGCCGGACGCGCAGCTCGTCGGCCGCCGGGCGGCTGAAGGTCAGCACGAGCACCTGGTCGGGGCGCAGCTCGCCGCGCTCCACCCGGTCGGAAACGAGCTCGACGAGGGTCGTGGTCTTACCCGTGCCGGGGCCGGCGAGTACCAGCAGGGGACTGCCACGGTGCTCGACGACGGCACGCTGATGGGTGTCGAGCAGCGCCCCGCGACCTGCGCCGGCCGACCCGCCCGCCGCTGCCGCCGGAGCGGCCGCGCGCACGAGCCGGTATCCCGCGGGCCCCGGGGAGGCCGAGAGCGCCGCCTCAGCAGTGATGACCACGAACTGATCAGACCACGGCCCACTGACAGGATCGCCACCCGCGAACTACGCGCTACGAGCCGTCCCACCGCGCCGCGCCGAGGTCGACCCGCGCCCCGCCCGGTAGCAGCGGCGCGCCGTCGGCCCGGAGCCGTTCCAGCGCCTCCTCCGGGCTCGCCGGGCTGGGGTGCCCAGTCGACAGGACCACGCGCTGCCAGGACACCTCATGCCCATGCCGGCTCATGACAGCGCCCACCGCCCGGCCTGACCCGCGCCCTACGTATTCGGCGACGTCCCCGTACGTCATGACCTTCCCGGCGGGGATGCGGGCCACGGCATCCAGCACCTCGACCGCGTACGGCGTCGGCTCACCGCCCACCAGCCCGTGGGTCGCCAGGCCTGCCGAGACCGATTCCGGTGGCTGGATCCGGCTCATCCGCCCGCGCTCACGCTCGCCCCCGGCCGAGACCCCGAGGAGCCTCCGGCTCGGGCCAGCCTCAGTAGACCGGCAGGGACTTGTCGACCTGGTCGGCCCATGCCGTGACCCCGCCCTGCACGTGCTGCGCGCTCGCGAAGCCCGCGCCCTTCAGTACGGCGAGCGCCTCGGCTGACCGCACGCCCGTCTTGCAGTAGAGGATGACCGGCTTGTCCTGCGGCAGCTCCGACAGGTGCGCGGCCAGGTCGCCCTTCGGGATGAGCGTCGAGCCGGGGATGCTCACGATCTCGTACTCGGCGGGCTCGCGGACGTCGACCAGCATGAAGTCCTCGCCGCGCTGCTTCATGTCAGCCAGCTCCTGCGCTGTGATCGTGGAGCCGCGGGCGGCGAGCTGCGCCTCGTCGGAGACGGTGCCGCAGAAGGCCTCGTAGTCGATCAGCTCGGTAATCGTCGGGTTCTTGCCGCAGATGGGGCACTCCGGGTCCTTGCGCACCTTGATGTCGCGGTAGGACATCTCCAGCGCGTCGTACACCATCAACCGGCCGACCAGAGGCTCCCCGATGCCCATCAGCAGCTTGAGCGCCTCGTTGGTCTGGATGGAGCCGATGGATGCGCACAGCACACCGAGTACCCCGCCCTCGGCGCACGAGGGGACCATCCCCGGCGGCGGCGGCTCGGGGTAGAGGCAGCGGTAGCAGGGGCCGTGCTCCGCCCAGAACACGCTCGCTTGCCCATCGAAGCGGTAGATCGAGCCCCAGACGTAGGGCTTGTTGAGCAGTACGCACGCGTCGTTGACCAGGTAGCGGGTGGCGAAGTTGTCGGTACCGTCGACGATCAGGTCGTACTGCTCGAACAGCTCCATGACGTTGCTGGAGTCGAGCCGCTCGGTGTGCAGCCGCACCTCGACGAGCGGGTTGATCTCGTGGACGGAGTCGCGGGCCGACTCGGCCTTGAGCCGCCCCACGTCGGACTGCCCGTGGATGATCTGGCGCTGCAGGTTGGACTCGTCGACGACGTCGAAGTCGACGATGCCGAGCGTGCCGACCCCGGCGGCCGCGAGGTAGAGCAGTGCCGGCGAGCCGAGCCCGCCCGCGCCCACGCACAGCACCTTGGCGTTCTTCAGGCGCTTCTGGCCGTCCATCGCGACATCGGGGATGATCAGGTGGCGCGAATAGCGCCGGATCTCCTCGACGGACAGGTCGGCGGCTGGCTCGACCAGCGGCGGCAATGACACAGGTGACTCCTCGGGTCTGGACCTACGCAGGCGACAACCCGTCTCGGCCGCCCGCTGTTCCGCGACGGGCACGCCCAGGCCGACCCAGGGCGCCGCGCCGATCGCGCAGGTGTCGGCCACTCCCGCCAGGGGCATGAAGCACCTGCTAGTTCACCGATCCGTAGGAGATCCCATGAGCCTCAGTGACAAGGTCAACAACAAGATCGAAGACGCCACGGGCAAGGCCAAGGAGAGCGTCGGCAACGCCACGGGCGACGACGAGCTGAAGAACCAGGGCAAGGGCGACCAGTCCAAGAGCGACCTCAAGGACGCCGGCGAGAAGGTCAAGGACGCGTTCAAGAACTAGGCACCGGGGTTCGAGGAAGGGCCGTCCCCCATGGGGGGCGGCCCTTCCGGCGTCCGCAGGCGTGTTACCTTGCCCGCCCCCAGCACCGTCCCGCCGGTCGACGGGTCGTCTGCCTCCGTCAGGAGCAGCCCCGTCGACTCGGGGATGCCGAGCACGCCGAGCTCTGCAGGCAGGGCACGCAGCCACTCGTCGCGCCGGCCGGAGTAGTGCGGGAGGACCGCGACCCCTGGGACGAGCCCGACGCCGGGCGCGGCCGCACGCCGCTCCGGCAGGTAGGTCCATTGCGCCAGCACCATGGCACCGGCGCTGCTGCCGACCACTGCGGCACCCCATGCGTGCGCCGCCCGCACCGCCCCGGCGAGTTCATCCTGCAACATCGTCAGCAGCCGCACCGGGCTCCCGCCGGGCAGGACGAGCAGCCCTGCCGCGAGGATGGCCGCACGCGTCGCCTCGGCTTCTACTCCCGGCGCCCGCGGGTCCGGGGCGATGCGGACGTCTGCAGCACCGAGACCGGCATACCAGCGAGCACCGTTCGACGCGGCCGTGTCGTGGTCCCGGCCGGGGGCGGCGGCGCCGGCGAGGATAACGACGGGGCCGTCCGGAGCCCGCGCCAACAGCTCGGCGTCCATCTCGCGGCACGCGCGGCGAAACTCCCCACCGCCCTGCAAGCAGATCCAGCCGGCCACCCTTCGCAGGCTAGCGCCGGTGAGGTGCTCCGCGGCTAGTTGACGCGGCGGCCCCGCAGTTAGTCAGTGAGGTGCCCCGTGAGGTGCTCCGTGAGGTGGTCCGTGAGGTGCTCGGCCACAGCGTTCAGGACCGCTCGCGCAATTGCCTGGCGTGAGTCGATCCCGACCGAGGCTCCCCCCGAGGCGGGGTGCTCCACGCCCTCGATGTCGAGCAGCAGCACCACCTCGACGCGCGGCGCCGGATTGTCGGCGTCGGGCAGCACGACCGCGTCGACGGAGCCGATGATGCGGTCCTCCGTCAGCTCCTCGACGGCGTGCAGGGTGGCTTCGGCAACGGCCCTGGCGACACCTGGGCCGGTAGCGGCCGACTCGGCATCACCCTGCACGACCACCCCGCGGGCGCGCAGCGACACGACAGCGCGGCAGGTGCGACTGCTGGTCACGACCCGCAGCTCCTCGACCTCGGGCGCGCCCGAGGTCCCCTCGATCCGGGCTGCGTGCTCGATCAGCCGGAAGTGGTCGCCATCCACGCCCACCCCGAAGCGCTCGCGCAGCAGGGTGCCGACCGCGAGCGCGACGACCCCCTCGTCGGCGTCGGTCTCCAGGTCGAGCCGCAGCTCGGGGCGGCTGTCGTCCCGGCCGTCCGGGGTGTTGCGGCTGATGGGCCGCTCGTCGACGTCAACCGGCGGAGGCGAGGCCCGCAGCCTCCACCCCGGGCACTCGCTGGAGCGCGGCGATCACCGCAGCCAGGTCGAGCGTGCTGGGGGCGGCGTCGGCTGTCGTCGTCATGGCGATGGCTTCGGCCGCCGGTACCGGGAACCTTGATCGCCCATTGGCGTCACAGCGCAGGCAGTCAACAGCTACTTCAACCAGCGCCACGCGGGTTGGTCACAGCTCGACAAGGCCCTGAATGCAGGTGATCGTGCCGCCACCGGTCCAGATCGTCCCGGCGTCGTCCTGGGTTAGCTCAACGCGGCCGGCGCGGCCCAGCGCGGTTCCCTGGCGAGCCGTGTAGGGCGTGGTGGCGCGGCCCGTGCGCGTGAGCCAGCCCGCCAGGGAGGCGTTGAGACTGCCGGTCACCGGGTCCTCGACAGTTCCGCCGTCGATGGGCAAGAAGGCCCGGACCTCGAACGCCTCGGGCGACCCGGCCGGATGTGGACCGACGACGCCGATGTCCAGGTCCACGACGCCCGGCCGCAGCGCGAGCACCGCCGTCGCGCTGTCGAGCAGCACCCCGAGCCAGCCTGGCCCGTTGTCGACCCACTGGGTGTCGACGACGGCAATCGGGTCGATGCCGAGCAGATCCGCCACGTGCCGGGCGAGCTCGCCGTCGACGGGGCCCGAGCGCACGAGCGGTGGTGCGGCGAACGCGAGGCCGTCATCGGTCCGGCGAACCTGCACCAGTCCGGCTCCGCACTCCTGCACGATCTGGTCGGGCCGCGCGGGAGCACCTCCGGCTTCCAGCCAGGCGTGAGCGCTGCCGAGTGTCGGATGGCCGGCGAAGGGCAGCTCGCGCGCCGGGGTGAAGATGCGCAGCCGGTAGTCGGCCGCCTCGTCCAGCGCGGGCAGCACGAAGGTGGTCTCCGACAGGTTCGTCCAGTGAGCGAAGCGCTGCATCGACTGGGTGTCGAGTCCGTCCGCATCGAGCACCACAGCCACCGGGTTGCCGCCGTAGGGGACGGCGGTGAAGGCGTCGACCTGGCTGAACCCGCGGGAACGCATCCGGCGATGGTCGCAGAGCCGAGCACCCCCTCGGTAGGTTTCTCCCCATGGCTGACCTGAGCTCTCGCGCGCGCCTGCTGGCCGAGCTGCACGCGGCACCCGAGGTGCTCGTCCTCGCCAATGTGTGGGACGTCGCGTCAGCGAAGGTGGTCGCGGCGACCTCTGGCGTGCGGGCGCTGGCGACAGCCAGCCACTCGATCGCATCGACGTTCGGCTACGAAGACGGCGAGAACATCCCCCTGGACCTGCATCTGGACATGGTCGGGCGCATCGTGCGAGCCGTCGACCTGCCGGTCACGATGGACTTCGAGGCCGGGTACGGTGACGCCGGTGAGACCGCGCGGCGTGCCATCGAGGTGGGCGCTGTCGGCGGCAACCTGGAGGACCAGCTCCGCCCGCTCGATGACGCCGTCGCGGCTGTCGAGGCCGTCCTGTCCGCCGGGCACGACGCGGGCGTCGACTTCGTCCTCAACGCCCGCACCGACGTGTTCCTCCGCGCGAGCGCCGGCACCGACCGCGGCGCCCTGGTCGAGGAGGCCGTCCGCCGGGGCCGCGCCTTCCTCGACGCGGGCGCGCCGGTGGTGTTCGTTCCGGGGGTTGTGTCGCGCGAGGAGATCCAGGCCCTCGTCGACGGTCTCGGGCATCGCAAGCTTTCCGTCATCTCGGTGCCCGGCGCGTCCTTGCCGCTGAGCGAGCTGCAGGACCTCGGGGTGGCGCGGGTGTCGACGGGGCCCTTCACCCAGCGGGTCGCGCTGACGGCGCTGCAGGACGCGACCGAGGCACTGGTCGCCGGCGGGGTGCTGCCGCCCGGCACGCGTGCTCTGAACTAGCGGAGTCGCGGCTCCTGGACGCGGAGGCGTCAGCTCCCGCTCAGGCCGAGCGGCGGGTGCGCTTGGCCTTCGCGGGCAGCTCCTCGGCGTCCTCCTCCTTGCCGCCGCTCGTGCCCGCCTGGCCGACGCTGCCCGCATCCGTGCCGCTCCGGCCGGCGACTGCCTTCTTCGGGCTCTTACGCGCCGCCTTCTTGGCAGGTAGGGCGGAATCCCTCGGCGCGTCGGCCGCGGTGTCCCCGGTGCCCCCGGTGCCCCCGGAACCCCCGGCGGCGCGCTTGCTCTTGGCTGCCTCGACAGATGCCCGCAGCGCCGCCATCAGGTCGACGACCGCCCCGCCGCCGCCGGTGTCCTGCTCGGGGGGCGCCACGACCTGCCGTCCCTCGATCTTGGCGTCGATTACGGCCTGCAGCGCCGCGCGGTAGCCGTCGGAGAACTCAGTCGGGGCGAAGTCCTCGGCCAGGCTCTCGATGAGCGAGCCGGCCATGGCCAGCTCCTGGGGACGCACCTGGACGTCCTCGTCGAGAAACGGGAAATCCGGGGTGCGGATCTCGTCCGGCCACAGCATCGTCTCGAGCACGAACACGCCGTCGCGGACCCGCAGCGTGGCCAACTGCTCGCGCTGGCGCAGCGCCACCTTGACGACAGCGACGCGCCCGGACTCCTGCAGCGCATCGCGCAGCAGCACATAGGGCTTCGCGCCGGTGCGGTCGGGCTCGAGGTAGTAGGACTTGGCGAAGTAGATCGGGTCGACCTGCTCGAGCGGGACGAACTGCAGCACGTCGATGCTGCGCGAGGTGGTCAGCGGCAAGTCGGCGAGGTCCTCGTCGGTCAGCACCACAGTCTCACCGGTTGGCAGCTGGTAGCCCTTGGCGATGTCGCCGTAGGTCACCTCCTCGCCGTCGACCGAGCACACGCGCTTGTACTTGATGCGCCCGCCGTCCTCGCGGTGGACCTGGTGGAACGACACGTCGCGCTCCTCGGTCGCCGAGTAGAGCTTCACCGGGATCGTGACCAGCCCGAAGCTGATCGTCCCTTTCCAGATCGACCGCATGCGTGATCATTGCCCGCTGGCGCACAAGTTGCACCCGCGAGCGTGGGCGCGCTGCGCACGCACCGTCACGGGGAGACAGCCGATCCAGCCGCAGTGCACACACTGTGTGCAGATCAGCGCGAATGGCACACAGAGCGGCCCTTTTCAGCCTGGATTCGGCCCCGGAAGCCCGCTCTGTGTTCGGCGGGGACTTCCGGTGCAGCGGACTCCCCGCGTCCGGGAGCGCTGCGGGGGTAGCAACGGGGGGTGCCCGCTGAGCTGCCCAGCCTCGCCACACCGGTGATGCTGGCCGCCGCCGGGAGCCTGCCGACGGGCGCGGCGTGGGCGTACGAGGTCAAGTGGGACGGTGTCCGCGCCCTGGTAGCGACCGGCCAGCCCGGGCCGCAGCGGGTCCGGGCGAGGTCGAGGTCCGGCCGCGACTCGACAACCGCCTACCCCGAGCTGCAGCAGCTGGCCGATGCCATTGACGGACGTGAGGCGCTGCTCGACGGCGAGGTCGTCGCCCTCGACGCGGCCGGCCGGCCGTCGTTCGAGCGGCTGCAGCCGCGGATGCTCGTCGCCGACCCGGCGCTCGCCGCCCAGCTCGCCGAGGCTGTCCCCGCGACGTTCCTGGCCTTCGACGTGCTCGCGCTCGACGGCCGGTCCCTCCTGGGCCGGCCGTACGACGAGCGCCGCGCCGCCCTGCTCGCACTGGCCGAGCAGGCCGCGATCCCGGTGCCGCCGTCGTTTCCGGGTGAGGGGGAGGCGGTGCTCGCCGCCGCCCGGGCCCAGGGTCTCGAGGGTGTCGTGGCCAAGCGCCGCGACAGCCGGTACGAGCCCGGGCAGCGGTCGGGAGCGTGGACGAAGGTGCGCGTGATCAGCCGGCAGGACTGCGTGATCGGCGGGTGGCGTCCGGGAGAGAACGGCCGGGCGGGCAGCATCGGTGCCCTGTTGATCGGGGTGCAGGAGCCAGGAGGGCTGCGCTTCGTCGGGCGCGTCGGCAGCGGGCTCTCCGACGGCGCCCTGCGCAATCTCGCCGCCCGGATGGCTCGGCTGCGCCGGCCGACGTCGCCGTTCCTCGACCCCGTCCCGCGACCCGACGCGAAGGGGGTGGTCTGGGTCGAGCCACAGCTCGTCTGCGCCGTGGACTACGCGACCTGGACCTCGTCGGGCCGGCTGCGCCACCCCTCCTACCAGGGGCTGCGCGACGACGTCGACCCCGCTGACGTCGTCCGCGAGCCGGCCGGCGCCGTCGGATGAACGGCAGATGACCACCCCGCGCGTCGCCGTCGACGTCGAGGGACGGCAGCTGTCGCTGTCGAACCTGGACAAGGTCCTCTACCCCGACGGCTTCACCAAGGGGCAGGTGCTGGACTACTACACCCGCATCTCCCCCGTGCTGCTGCCGCACCTCGCCGGCCGGCCGCTGACCCGCATCCGGTTCCCGAACGGGGTCGAAGGCGGCTCCTTTTTCGAGAAGAACGCTCCGAACAACACCCCGGAGTGGGTGCGCACCGCGCGGCTGCCGGCCCCGGGCTCCAGCCGCGACCGCGAGATGATCGACTACGTGGTCTGCGACGAGGTGGCCACGCTGATCTGGACGGCCAACCTCGCCGGCCTGGAGCTGCACACCCCGATGTGGCGCGTGGGAGGCAGTGCGGCGGCGGCACACGCGCTCGCTCCGGATCTGGCTGTCGTCGACCTCGACCCCGGGCCCCCCGCCACCATCGTCGAGTGCTGCGCCGTGGCGCAGCTCGTGCGCGCCGAGACCGACCTCGCCTGGCTGCCCAAGACGAGCGGCTCCAAGGGGATGCAGCTCTACGCCCCGCTGCGCGCCGGGGCGAGCTCGGAGCAGGTGCGTGAGGACGTGCGCGCGCTCGCTGTCCGGCTCGAGCGGGCGCACCCGGACCTGGTGGTGAGCCGGATGACGAAGTCGCTGCGCCCCGGCAAGGTCCTGCTCGACTGGTCGCAGAACACCGCCGCGAAGACCACGGTGTCGGTCTACTCCCTGCGCGCCCGCCCCACCCCGACTGTCAGCACCCCGCTGACCTGGGACGAGGTCGAGGCGTGCGCCCGTCCGGAGGACCTCGTCTTCCGCGCCGACGACGTGCTCGACCGGGTCCAGCGGCACGGTGACCTGTTCACCCCGCTGCTCGCGTAGCGGACGGCGAGCACCCGATCAGGCTGGTCAGGTCGAGGCGGGCTGCTCGCCGCGCAGCAGCGCGCCGATCGGGGACTCGTCCAGCTTGTCCAGCAGCTCGGCGACGCTCGCGTAGACAGCTACCGCACCCGCGTCGAGCAGCTCGCCCCGGCTGATCCCGCCGGTCAGCACGCCGATGAACGGCATCCCGGCCTTCGACGCAGCCTCGACGTCCCAGACCGTGTCGCCGACCATGATCGAGCGCTCGGCCGCCAGGCCGGCCCGCTCGAGCGCCACCTCGAGGATGTCCGGAGCGGGCTTGGACTGCTCGGCGTCGGCGCTGGAGGTGACAGTCGCGAGGGCGTCCTCGATGTCGAGCGCGTCGCGCAGCGCCTGCAGCTCGCGCTCGCTCGCCGAGGTGGCGAGCACGACCTGGGCGCCCAGGTCGGCCAGCCGGCGGAGCAGGTCGCGCACGCCGGGGAAGGTCTCGAGCACGCCGAAGAACGACGCGTAGTGCTCGGCGTGCGCGGCCGAGATGATGTCGTCTCGCTTGGGGTCGCGGTCCGGTGCCACGGACTCGACCAGCCGGTCGGAGCCCTGCCCGATGTGGTGGTGAACGTCGGTCATCGCCACCTGGATGCCCTCCTGGCGGAAGGCGCGCTGCCACGCCACCGCGTGGAAGTAGTTGGTGTCGACGAGGGTGCCGTCGATGTCGAACAAGACCCCCGGCCGCTCCTGCTCCTGGCTGGTGGTGGCGGCGGGCGGAGCGTCGGGGTCGGTGTTCGGCATGCGGTCCGCCTACCCGCTGCAGCAGCGACATCCCCTCCCGGATGGATCACCGATGGCCCGGCAAGTCCGGCCGTGCCGTGGCACGCGGTGTGTGGCCGGTGAGCGCCGGGTACGGCGCCGGCATGGCGCATCACCCGCACGGCATCGACCCCGCCGATCTCAGCGACGACGACCTCAGCCGCGAGCTCGCCCACCTGCACGAGACCCGCGCGGCGACCTTCGCCTCGGCCGCCCCGTCTGCGCTGGAGGCACACACCGAGCGGATGCTCGCGCTCGAGGCCGAGCACATGCGGCGCTTCCCCCGGCAGGCGCACGTCGATCCTTCGCGGACACGGGCGGGAAGCCGGGCCGCGGCCGGTCAGGACTGAGCTTTGGCAGAGTCGGGCTCAGCAGCAGGTGCAGCGGGCGGGTCACCCCAGCAGGGCGACGTCGTCGTCCTCGGTGGCGGCAGCGCCGGTGAGAGCCTTGCCTCCACTCTGGCCGCAGCAGGGCGACGGGTGACGCTCGTCGAGTCGGCGCTGGTAGGCGGCGAGTGCCCGTTTCTCGCCTGCATGCCGAGCAAGGCGTTGCTGCGCTCGGCGCACGTCCGCACGCTCGTGCACGAGGCCGTGCGGCACGGTGCGGCCGCGGAAGACGTGCCGGCAGGGTCCCCGGCAGCAGCGTGGATGCGGGCCGTAGCCCGCCGGGACGAGCTGGCCGACCACCGGGACGACGCCAGCGCCGCCAGCGACCTCGAGCAGCAAGGCGTGGCAGTCGTCCGGGGCCGTGGTCGCGTCAGCCGACCCGGGCTGGTCGTCGTCGAGTCGACCGACGGGGCGCCGTTCGAACTGACCTACAACGTGCTCGTCGTCTGCACCGGCTCGGAGCCGCAGCCACCGCCGCTGGAGGGCCTCGACACGGTCCCCACCTGGACGAGCGACCAGGCGTTGTCATCGCCCGAGCTGCCCGGGCGTCTGCTCGTGCTCGGCGGTGGACCGGTGGGCAGCGAGCTGGCTCAGGTGTATGCGGCTTTCGGCAGCCGGGTGACTGTGGTCGAGTCCTCCCCGCGACTGGCGAGCAGCGAGGAGCCGGTCGTCGGCGAGCTGCTGGCCGACGCGATGCGCGAGTGCGGCATCGACCTGCGCCTCGAGACGAGCGTCGAGCGCGTGGAGAGTGCCGGCTTGGGGGCGCGGGTCCTGCTGTCCGGCGGGGACAGCGTCGAGGTCGACCGCGTGCTGCTGGCGAGCGGCCGGGCACCGCGGGTCGCCGGCCTAGGGCTTGAGTCACTCGGCATCGACGTCGAGGGGCAGACTGCCAGTGGCCTCGCGGTGGATGCCCGCTGCCGCGTGCTCGGCCCAGCCGGCCCGCTGCCCGGAGTGTTCGCGGCCGGCGATGTCACCGGGCAGGACCCCTACACGCACACAGCCAACTACCAGGCGCGCATCGTCGCCGATGAGCTCTGCGGCCGGGGGCACGACGCGGACTACCGCGCCATCCCGCGGGTGGTCTACACCGAGCCGGCCGTGGCCGCCGTCGGGCTGACCAGCGAGCAGGCCCGAGAGAACGGCCTTGACGTGGTGACAGCCGAGCAGGACCTCGCCGAGGTGGCGCGCGCCAGCACCGACGGTGCGAGCGGGGGTCGCCTGGTGCTCATCGCCGACCGCGCGCGAGGTGTCCTCGTCGGAGCGGCAGCCATCGGGCCGCAGGTGGACGAGTGGCTCGCCGAGGCCACGCTGGCGATCCGCGCTGAGGTGCCGCTTGCAGTGCTTGCCGACGTGGTGCACGCCTTCCCCACCTACGGCGAGGCGTTCGAGCCGCCGATCCAGGAGCTGCTCCGCCAGTGCGCGACACCCCAAACCTGCCTGTGATTGGCTGACCGGAACCGTGCCGGGTAACGACTGACGGCCGGCGGCAGGGAGGTGCACGTGAGCACTGCTGAGGCATTGCCGGGGGCAGGTGCCCAGCGGCTGCCGGGTGCCCGCGCACGCCTGCCGCGGCACGCCCGCCGGCGCCAGCTGCTCGACGCGGCGCGTGCCGTCTTCGTCGCCTCGGGCTACCACGCCGCGGCCATGGACGAGATCGCCGAGCGGGCCGGCGTCAGCAAGCCGGTGCTCTACCAACACTTCCCGAGCAAGCTCGAGCTCTACTGCGCGCTGCTCGACGTGCACACCCAGGACCTCGTCACCCGCGTGCGCGCAGCGCTCGACTCGACGACGGAGAACGAGCTGCGGGTCCGGCGCTCGGTGCAGGCCTACGTCGACTTCGTCGACGAGGACCACGGTGCCTACGCGCTGGTCTTCCAGTCCGACCTGCGCAGCGAGCCCGCCGTCCGCGACCGCGTCGAGGGCAGCCTCGCCGAGTGCGTGGCGGCGATCGCCGCGACAATCGCTGCCGACACCGGCGTGACGAGCGACGAGGCACAGCTGCTGTCGGTCGGCCTGGCCGGGCTGGCTGAGGTGGGCGCCCGCTGGTGGCTGTCCTCGGGTGGCAGCGTTAGCAAGGAGCGGGCCGTCGACCTGCTCGTCACGCTCGCCTGGCGGGGCCTGTCCGGGGCCCCGCGTCGTCCCCTGCCGTAGCCCGAGCCGCCTCAAGCCCGAGCCGCCTCAAGCCCGGGCCGCCTAGTGTGGGAGACCCCTAGGACGCGGAGGTCTCGGTGGAGGTCAAGATCGGCGTGCAGTACGCCGCGCGGGAGCTGGTGCTCGAGAGCCCCCAGTCGAGCGAGCAGGTCGAGCAGACGGTGCTCGAGGCCATCAAGTCGGATTCGGGGCTGCTGACGCTCGAGGACGAGAAGGGGCGCCGGGTCATCGTCCCTGTCGACCGGCTCGCCTACGTCGAGATCGCCGAGCCGAACAACCGCCGGGTCGGCTTCGGCGCGATGTAGCCGGGCTCCATCGTGACCGCCGGGACCGTGCTCGCAGCGGTACTCGTCGGCGTCGTCATGGGGACGGCCGGTCGGCTCGTCCTGCCGCCGGGCCACCGGGTCAGCAGGATGGCCACCCTCATGTGCGGGCTGACCGGCGCCGCCATCGGGCTGCTGGTGGGGGTGGCGGTGTTCGCCAACCGGGAGCTGGTCGTCCTCGCCCAGATCGGCGCCTCGATCGCGCTGGTCTGGGGCTACGCCAAGCTGCACACGTTCGACAACCTGCACAGCAGCAGCTGAGGCCGCCGAGTGGGGCGGGTCGCTCGGGTCCGGCGCCGGGGCTCCCGCGGGCACCCAGGGTCAGGCGGACAGGCCGAGTGCCTGCATCCGCGCATGATGGCCGTCGGTGACCCTGGTGAACAGCCGCCCGAGCTCGGCGAGGTCGGCCCGCTTCGACAGCAGCCGGACGAGCGACTCGCGCTCCACAGCTACCTTCTGCGCCTGGGTCAATGCCTCACCGACCAGGCGACGAGCCCACAGGGCGAGGCGGCCGCTCAGGCGGGGGTCTGCGGCGATCGCCGCGCGGACCTCACGGACGGCGAACGTGGCCTGCGCGTCGTCGGCCAGCACGTCCTGGACCAGCTCGCGCGTCGAGTCGTCGAGGTAGGCCGCCACCTCGCGGTAGAAGTCGCGGGCGATGCCGTCGCCGACGTAGCACTTGACCAAGCTCTGCAGCCAGTCGTCCGGGGCGGTGAGGTCGTGGAAGGTCTCGACGGCGGCGATGTAGGGGTCCATCGCGGCCTCGGGGTCGGCGCCCAGCTCGGCCAGCCGCTGGCACAGCCGCTGGAAGTGACCGAACTCCGCCACGGCGATGGTGGCGATCGTCGCCCGCTCGCCCAGCGTCGGCGCCAGCCGGGCGTCGGATGCCATCCGTTCGAACGCCGAGAGCTCGCCGTAGGCGAGGGCGCCCAGTAGATCGACGATGCCCTGGTCGACCGGCCCGTCCGAGGGAGATCGCCCTGGCTCGCCTGAGCCGGCTCCTGCGCCGCTGGCTCCATCACTGCCTCGCACCCCGCTGAAGCCTGCGCTCATCGGGCCTCCCGTCGTCGACGCGTCGATGCGGCCCGGCCATCGTTCCCGCCGGACGAGAGCGGCGGCACGCCCACCTCGTCGAGACCTTATGGGGAGGCCCGCAGGTACGATGGTGTGGTAGGTGCGACACCCCGTCGTGCCCCGCCTGATGGCATCCGCCTCCGCACCGTGCTTCCGCACCGCGTCGACGCGCCCCTCAGGTCCGCATGGTGAGCGGCTCCGTGGCCGCTCGAGCAGCCTGGAGTTTCCTCTGAGCACCGAGACACCCTCCGCCCTCGAGATCGACGAGCAGGACCAGATCGACCAGCTAGACCAGACCGACGAGCAGGACCCCAACGACGAGCAGGACCCCGGCGACGAGCAGGACCTCAGCCTCGAAGACGTTGCTGACGAGGTCATCGTCGCCAACGCCGCCGACGTACCGCAGCGCACCTTCGCCGACCACGGCGTACGCGCCGAGATCGTGGCGGCTCTCGCTGAGCGCGACATCCTCACGCCCTTCGCCATCCAGGCGCTGACCCTGCCGCTCCTGCTGGCCGGAAACGACGTCATCGGCCAGGCCCGCACCGGCACGGGCAAGACCCTGGCGTTCGGTGTCCCGCTGCTGCAGCGGCTGGGTAGTGGCGACGGCACCAAGCCCCGCGCCCTGTGCGTCGTCCCGACCCGTGAGCTGTGCCTGCAGGTCACCAGCGACCTCGCGCTGGCCGGGAGCCGGCTCGGCTCGCGGGTGCTCGCCGTCTACGGCGGCCGCGCCTACGAACCGCAGGTGGAGGCCCTGAAGAAGGGCGTCGACGTCGTGGTGGGCACCCCTGGCCGACTGCTCGACCTCGCCCGGCAGCGGCTGCTCGACCTCTCACAGGTCGAGGTGCTCGTTCTCGACGAGGCCGACGAGATGCTCGACCTCGGCTTCTTGCCGGACGTCGAGCGCATCATCGAACAGCTGCCGGTGAAGCGCCAGACGATGCTGTTCTCCGCCACGATGCCTGGCCCCGTGGTCTCGCTGGCCCGGCGCTTCCTCAACCGCCCGATCCAGATCCGGGCCGAGGAGCCCGACGCCAACCGGACCGTTCCGACCACCTCACAGCACGTCTACCGCGCCCACGCGATGGACAAGGGCGAGATGCTGGCGCGGGTGCTGCAGGCCGAGGGCCGCGGGCTCACGATTGTGTTCACCCGTACCAAGCGCACCGCTGACAAGGTCGCTCTCGACATGGCCGACCGGGGCTTCGCCGCCGCCGCTGTGCACGGCGACCTCGGCCAGGGGGCCCGCGAGCAGGCGCTGCGTGCCTTCCGCAGCGGCAAGATCGACGTACTGGTCGCCACCGACGTCGCGGCCCGCGGCATCGACGTCACCGGCGTGACCCACGTGATCAACTACCAGTGCCCCGAGGACGAGAAGGTCTACCTGCACCGCATCGGCCGCACGGGCCGGGCAGGCGGCAGTGGGGTGGCCGTCACCTTCGTCGACTGGGACGACCTGCCACGCTGGAAGCTCGTCAACGACACGCTCGACCTGCCGTTCGACAACCCGCCCGAGACCTACTCCTCCTCGACCCACCTCTACGAGGAGCTGGGCATCCCCGCCGGGATCAAGGGGACGCTGCCCCGCGGGCAGCGCGTGCGCGCCGGGATCGATGCCGAGCAGGTCGAGGACCTGGGCGAGACCGGCCGGCGCCGCAAGGCGCCCGCTGCTGCAGCACCCGGCCGCAGCGGTTCCGGCGGCTCCAGCGGCTCCGGCGGCCGGGGTGCGGGCGGTCGGGACGAACGCCCTCGCGGGGCTGTTAACCCTTCCGACCCGGCCGAGCCGGTGCTCGCCGGCGACGGCGCCAGCCCAGGCAAGAGCCGTCCCCGGCGCCGGACACGTGGCTCCGGCGGTGCGGCGGCGTCGCTGGCCGGCACGCCTGAGGGCTCGACGTCGACCGCCACGGACGCTTCCGGGGTCTCGGCCAGGGTCACCACGGCCTCCGGCGCCGGGACCGACGCTTCCACCTCAGCAACGGGCGATGGGCGTCGCCGGCGCCGACGCGGCGGACGTGGCCGCGCCCGCGGCGAAGACGGGGCCGCCGGCGCGGGTGTAGCAGAGGCCAGCTAGCGGCTCATCTGCTCGTAGGCCGTCCCATCCGGGGCAGGAGGTCGCCGTGGACCTGCTTCTGCTCGCCGACACCCACGTCCCCAAGCGGGTACGAGACCTGCCGGATGAGGTCTGGTCGGCGGTCCGAGCAGCCGATGTCGTGCTGCACGCCGGCGACTGGGTCGACGCGCGACTGCTGGATCGCATCCAGCACAGCGCGCGGCGGCTCATCGGCTGCTACGGCAACAATGACGGGACAGAGCTGCGGCAGCGCCTGGACGAGTTCGCCGTGGTCGAGCTTGAGGGCATCCGGCTCGGCGTCGTGCACGAGACGGGTCCCGCAGCCGGCCGGGAGCCTCGGATGGACCTCGTGCATCCCGGGCTCGACCTGCTTGTTTTCGGGCACTCCCACATCCCCTGGGACACCGTTACACCCGCCGGGATGCGGCTGCTCAACCCCGGCTCCCCCACTGACCGGCGGCGGCAGCCGACGGCCACCTACCGGACTGCCCGCCTCAGCGCCGGACGGATCGAACAGGTGACGCTGCACCACCTGCCGCCCCGCACCACAGCGCTTCCGGGCGGACCAGTCAGAACCGGACGCGCAGCCGCTGCCAGCTGAGCCGCGCGCAGGCCGGGCACCGCATCAGGCTGGGGTAGGAGCGCCGCACGATCGGCACGTGCAGGCTGGGGACGAGGGCCCGCGCGATCTGCCGATAGGTCAGGACCGAGGTCTGGTGACACGACGAGCAGGTGACGGCGACCGAGCCGAACGCCGCCCTCGGAGCCTGCGTCGAGAACAGGGCGCGGCGGCCCTCGGCGTCGACGGCCCCGTCCCGAAGCGCCGCCGGCCCGGCCGGGCTAGCGGCAGGCGAGCGCGGCTTCAGGCGGTCGAACCCCTGCTGGGTCACGCCGTCACCCGCGAGCCGTCGCTGAGGTCGACGGTCCGCCGCTCCTCCAGGTCGACGACCGGGGCACCCGTCGCGGCCTCGACCAGCTGCCGGGCGTGCTCGCGGTAGGACTGGGCGCCAGGGGTCCTGCCCGCCGTCGCCAGGACCGACCGGCCGGCCCCCGGCGCCTCGGCGAAGCGGACGGACTTGGCGATCGGCGGGTCGAGCACGGGCAGCTCGTAGCGCGTCGAGATGTCGGCGAGCACGGCCCGGGCGTGAGTGGTCCGCCCGTCGTACAGCGTCGGCAGGACGCCCAGCACGCGCAGCTTACGGTTGGTCAGCCGCTGGACTTCGGCCACGGTGTCGAGCAGCTGGCCGACGCCTCGGTGGGAGAGCGTCTCGCACTGCAGCGGCACCAGCACCTCGTCGGCTGCTGTCAGGGCATTGATCGTGAGGACCCCGAGCGAGGGGGCGCAGTCGAAGACGATGTCGTCGTAGCCGCCCGCGACCTCCTCGAGCGCCAGCTTCAGGGCGTACTCACGCCCGGTGCGGGTCAGCAGGGCGGCCTCGCATCCGGCGAGGTCGATCGTCGAGGGCAGCAGGTCGGGGCCCTCGGCGGTGGACAGGATCGCCATCCCGGGACTGACCCTGCCGAGCAGGACGTCGTGGATGGAGAGGTCAGCGTGTCGGGGTCGTGCCCGAGGGAGAAGGTCAGGCAGGCCTGCGGGTCGAGGTCGACCAGCAGGACGCGCCGGCCGAGCTCGGACAGAGCCACCCCGAGGCTGGCGACCGTAGTGGTCTTGGCGACGCCGCCCTTCTGGTTGGCGACGGCGAGGATGCGGGCCATGGCGAAATTGTCTGTCATCACCGGGCTCAGGCAAGGTCCAGCGGCCACCTCGTTCGACGGCGTTTGCCACGGGTACCGAAACGCACCGCCCCTCGGGACACTGCGTCACGAGAATCGCGTGAGCCCTCACCTTGCGCCACGACGCCGCGCTGCTCCGGCGGGGGGCCGCAGCTCAGTGGTGGGTCTCGCCCTCGTGCTGGGCGTGCCCTACGGGCTCGAGCTGAAAGGTGGAGTGCTCGACCGCGACCGGGAAGTGCCCGGCGACGCAGGCCTGCAGCAGGTCGAGCATCTGCGGGGCGTGACCATCGGAGAAGCAGGAGTCGTCGACGACGACGTGAGCGCTGAGCACCGGCAAGCCGGAGGCGATCTGGGAGGCGTGCAGGTCATGCACGGCGTGCACGTGGTCGAGCCCGACCAGATGCCGGCGGACCTCGTCGAGATCCAACCCGCGAGGGGTGGCTTCGAGCAGCACGTCGACGGCCTCGCGCAGCAGGCGCGCCGTCCTGGGCAGGATCGCGAGCCCGATCAGGACCGAGACCACCGCGTCCGCGCGCAGCCACCCGGTCACCACAATGACGCCGGCGGCGAGCAGGACCGCCAGTGCGCCAAGGGCATCGTTGATGACCTCCAGCCGGGCGGCGCGGGTGTTGAGGCTGCGCCCTGCGCCGCGGCTGAGCACCAGCACCGAGACCAGGTTGCCGGCAAGCGCGACGAACCCGAACACCAGCATCACTCCGGGGGCCACACCCGGCGGGTGCAGCAGGCGCCGAACCCCTTCGACCAGCACTCCGACACCGACGGCGAGCAGCACGGCGGCCTGCAGCGTGGCGGCGAGCACCTCGGCCCGCAGGAAGCCCCAGGTGCGCGCGGGCGTGGCCGGACGAGCCGCCAGGGTCGCGGCGATCACCGCGACGAGCAGCCCGGCGACGTCGGTCAGCAGGTGCCCGGCGTCGGCGAGCAGGGCCAGGCTGCCGGAGATCGTAGCGCCGATGATCTCGACTACAAGGATCGCGGCGGTGATGGCGAGGACGACGACAAGCCGGAGCCTGTCGTCGGACGCCCGGGCGCCGTGGCCGTGGCCGTGGCCGTGGCCGAGGCCGGGGCCGGGGCCGTGGCCGGGGCCGGGGCACCGGGCTGCACCCTTCACACGACCATTCTGACCGATCCCGCAGCGCTACCGAAAACTGTCGGATGCGGCTGAGAGCCTCTGACCTCGCGACACGGGTCGACAAGGGAGGCCGTATGGCGGGACCGGGCGGAGTCAAAGCAGAGCCGGGCGGTGTCATGGAGTGGGAGACGAGCGGCGCCTTCGACTTGCGGCAGTCCATCGACTTCGGGTTCGGAGCACGGACGGTCGGGGCCACGCCGTCGGCAGACGAGCCGGCAGTCATGCGCCTAGCGTTCGTCCTCGACGGCTACACCCAGCACGTCGGCGTCGCAGTCCGCCAGCCGGCCGGCGGCCTCGTCCACCTGACTATCAGCGGCACTCGAGAACTCGATGCAGCCGCCCGTCAGGCGGCCCGCGTGCTCTCGGTCGACGTCGACGCGAGCGGCTGGGACGCCCTCGGGGCGCGTGACCCGCTGATCGGCCGGCTCCAGGCCGCACGCCCAGGGCTTCGGCCCCCGCTGTTCCACTCCGCCTACGAGGCCCTGGCGTGGGCAGTGCTGTCGGCGCGGCGACCCCGGGCCCAGATGGCGCGGCTGCACGCCGCGCTCAGCTCCGCGCACGGGGCTGTCGTCGACGTCGCGGGCGAGCCGATGCCCGTGTTCCCCACCCCGGAGCAGCTACTCGGCCTTGAGAGCTTCCCAGGGCTGCCCGAGGTGAAGCTGCGCCGACTACACGGCGTGGCCAGCGCAGCGCTCGACGGGGTGCTCGACACCGTTGAGCTGCGGGGGCTGACCCCGGCTGAGGCGGCCTCGCAGCTCCAGCGCCTCGAGGGCATCGGGCCCTTCTACTCCGAGCTGGTCACCGTGCGCACGCTGGGCCACACCGACGTACTGCCGTCGGCGGAGCCAGGTGTGCGCGCGATCGCCGGCGACCTGCTGGGGCGCGGGGAGCCGCTCGACCAGACCGAGCTCGAGCAGGCTGCTAAGCGCTGGCGTCCCTGGCGCACCTGGGCGGCAGTCGCGCTGCGTGCCGCAGGCCCGCTGGTGAGCGAGCAGGGCGCGCCCGGGCCGCCGGCAGCGCAGTGATCGGCTTGCCGGCCCGGCTCGGGGCGCGTCAGCTGTACGCCGGCGCGGTGCGCTGCCATGGCATCAGCTGCTCGATCTGGCCGGCCAACCCCAGCAGCAGCGCCTCTCCGCCGGGGCGGGCCGCCAGCTGCACCGACAGCGGCATCCCGCTCGGGTGCAGCCCGGCCGGTACGGCTATCGCCGGCCAGCCGGCGAGGTTCCAGGGGCTGGCGAAGGGCGCGTACGCGGTGTTCGCGCGCACGTTGGTGCGCCAGCCGCGTGTCCCCCAGCGCTCAGCGGCGATGGGCAGCTGGGCCAGGGTCGGAGTCAGCAGCACGTCGTGGCCGGCGAAGAAGGCCTCCGCGTGGTGCTGCCACGCGGTCCGTGCCTTCTCCCGCACCAGCCCGGCACGCAGGACGGCGCGTCCCGCCGCGGCGTGGCGGGCCACCCGCTTCTCCAGCTGGGAGCGGTCGGCGAGCTGCTGGGCGTCGAGCTCGGCGCCCGCGAACCAGCGGGCTACGCCGGCCATGCCTGCCGCGGTGGTGTACGGCATCTCGGCCTCCTGCACCTCATGGCCGCCGCGGGAGAGCACCTCCCCCACAGCGCGCGCGGCCGCCGCATACGCGGCGTCCACCGGTACGAGCGGTGCGGGTGCCTTGACCGACACGGCCACGCGAAGCCCGGTCGGCGGCGAGGCGGCCGCTTCGGCGAGGGCGGGCTGCGCGGCTAGCACCGACAGCATCAGCGCGCAGTCCGCTGCGCTCGTCGCGAGCGGACCGTTCTCGGCCATGTCGAACCATGATCCGTTGCCGATGTCCGAGGGCACCGTCCCGAGGCCGGGCTTGATCCCGACCAGCCCGCAGCACGCCGCAGGGATGCGGATCGACCCCATCCCGTCGTTGCCGTGGCCGACTGGCACCATCCCGGCAGCGACAGCCGCTGCGCTGCCACCGGAGGACCCGCCCGGGGTTTTGCTGAGGTCCCACGGGTTGTGCGTGACGCCGAAGACCGAGTCGGTGGCACCGAAGACGCACAGCTCAGGAACGCGGGTGAGGCCGACGACGACGGCCCCCGCCGCCCGGAGGCGGTCGACCACCGGGTGGTCGTGGGTCTGCGGCGCCGGGTCACTGCCCGCCGACCCGGCGCGCATCGGCTCGCCGGTCACCGGCACGTTGTCCTTGACGGCCACCGGCACACCTGCCAGCGGCAGCTCTGCTCGGTCGGCCCGCGCGTCGACGGCGTCGGCCTCGGCAAGCGCGCGGGCGACCCGCACGAGCTGGAAGGCGCCGATGTCGGTGTCGCGCTTGGCGATCCGTGCCAGCGATTCCTCGGTGGCGGCGCGGGCGGTTAGCGCTCCACCGCGGACGGCGGCAGCGATGTCGACTGCAGTCCTTGTCATCGGCGCAGGGTATCGAGCCGCCCCCGAGCGGCTGCCAGCAGATGCCTCCGCTGAAAAGCTGCCGCCAACTCGCCCTCGCGTGGGCGGTTCGCCGGCGTCACCGGTGGCACCCTCGAGTTATGACGAGCGAGGCTGTCGAGGTCGCCGACCCCGGCCTGTTCGGCCCGGGCAGCATCACCTGGCGGGTACACGCCGACCCCTCCACAGCCATCGGCGGGATCCGCTCGCTGTTCCTGCAGACCCTGCACCCCAAGGCGATGGCCGGCGTCGCGCAGCACTCGAACTTCCGCGAGGACCCGTGGGGGCGCCTCATGCGTACCGGCGAGTACCTCGGGACGTTGACGTTCGGCACCACCGACGAGGCCATGCGCGCCGCGGCGAAGGTGCGGGGCATCCACCGCCGGGTCGCCGGCACGGAGCCCGAGTCCGGAGAGCCCTACCGCGCGAGCGACCCCGAGCTGCTGCTGTGGGTGCACTGCACGCAGGCCGAGTCGTTCGTCATGACAGCGGTTCGCTGCGGCCTCCGGCTTTCGGACGCCGAGATCGACAGGTTCTACGCCGAGCAGGTCGTGGCCGCGGAGGTCCTCGGTGTCCCGCGGGAGCAGGTACCTGACTCGGCGGCGGCGATCGCCGACTACTACACGCGGATGCGGCCGCGGCTGGCCGCGACGGCCGAAGCACGCCGGACTGCCCTGTTCCTGCTCTACCCGCCCATGCCGCGCTGGGTGCAGGTAGCGACACCGGCCCGGCCGGCGATGGCAGGCGTCGCGCTGCTCGCCTTCGGGCTGCTCCCCCCGTGGGTACGGCGCATGTACGGGTTGCCGGGGCTGCCGACGTCGGACCTTGCTGCTGTTGTGTCCGGGCGAGTGCTCCGCCGCACGTTGGTGTCCCTGCCGCAGTCGGTGCGGGAGGGGCCGCAGCTGAAGGCGGCTCGGGCCCGGCTCGACGCGAGCAGCTGACTCAGCCGGTCCGCAGGCCACGGAGTCCGTCCGCCGCCGCCTGCAGCGTCTCGAGCCGCTTGGGAAAGGCGAAGCGAATCTGGTGGCGCCCGTCCTTCGGGTCGGCGTGGAACGACGACCCCGGGACGGTGGCGACCCCGACCTCGCGGACCAGGCGGCGGCAGAGCGCGACGTCATCCCCGGCCGGGTCGACGCCGCCGGTGTCGCACAGCACGTAGTAGGCGCCGTCCGGCACCCGGAAGCGGAAGCCGGTCTCCGCCAGGGCCGAGCAGAGCAGTCACGGCGCTCGCGGTAGCCGGCGGCCAGGCTCTCGTAGTAGGCAGCCGGCAGCTGCATCGCTGCTACCCCGCCGGCCTGCAGCGGCGCGGCGGCACCGACGGTAAGGAAGTCGTGGACCTTGCGGATGGCGCCGGTCAGCGCGGGCGGAGCAACAGTCCAGCCCACCCGCCAGCCGGTGACCGCATAGGTCTTGGACAGCGCGTTGATGGTGACTGTGCGGTCCTCGAGCCCCGGCACTGTCGCGGGTGGGACGTGCCCGCCCGGCCCCAGGTAGTGGATGTGCTCGTATATCTCATCGGTGATCACGAGGGCGTCGTGCCGCTGGCACAGCTCCGCGATCAGGGTCAGCTCCTCGACCGAGAAGACCTTGCCGGTCGGGTTGTGCGGCGTGTTGACGATGACCGCACGGGTGCGGTCGGAGAACGCGGCACGCAGCTCGGCCTCGTCGAACGACCAGTCCGGTTCCCGCAGACGGACGAAGCGCGGCACGGCGCCGGACAGGATCGCATCGGGGCCGTAGTTCTCGTACACCGGGTCGAACAGGACGACCTCGTCGCCGGGGTCGAGCAGCGCCAGCAGCGTGGCGATCATCGCCTCGGTCGAACCACAGGTCACGCAGACCTCGCGCTCGGGGTCGACGCTCCACCCGGGATAGGTCCGGCCGACCTTCGCAGCGATGGCACCGCGGAAGTCGGCGGCGCCCCAGGTGATCGCGTACTGGTTGAGGTCGGCGTCGAGCGCCGCCTTGGCTGCCTGCTTCAGCTCGTCGGGGCAGGCGAAGTCGGGAAAGCCCTGCGCGAGGTTGACCGCGTCGTGGGCGAGGGCGAGCCGGGTCATCTTGCGGATCACCGACTCGGTGAAGCGCCGGCACGGACGCTGACTCGCGTAGTCCCGCTCTGGGATGGCAGCGGCGGCGCGGGCTGGGTCACGTGCCCATCCTGCCGTGCTCGCATACCGGGCGAGTCAGTCCTGCTCGTCGGGGCGGACGCGGCGCACGATGCGTCCGTAGGCATCCACCTCGACCCGGGTGCGGCGAGGCGGCTCCGGGGCCAGGCGGCGCGGCGCCCGGGCTTGGCGGCGGCGTCCCACTAGCCGGACCGCCCCGAGGACGAGCCCGGTCAGCACGACAGCCAGCAGGGCGTAGAGCCCCGAAGCACCACCGGGCGAGCCTGCCCGCGGCGCGGTCGACGCGTCCGGCGCAAGGCCGCCGGAGGCGTTTGATGCCGCACCGACTGAACGCTCGAGCGTCAGCAGCGCGAGCCCGGGGGCAGCGGGGTCGGTAGGCCGGCCCTCGAGCACGCCGCGGGCGGTAGCGACGTCGTCCCCCAGCGATCCGGCCACTGTGCTCGAGGCCGCGCCCAGCTGCCTGCCGGTCAGCAGGATGACGGTCCCGCCTCGCCCTAGGCGTCCGGACAGCTCGGGTGCGAGCACGTCGACCCCGCCCTCGACCCCGGTGAGCGCAGCGGCGGGCAGCACGGCGACGACTGTCTGCGGAGGCAGTGCCGCCCGGACCGCGGCGCGGTCGACGGCCGGGGTGCCGCTGCTCGTCGACACGTACACCGGATCTACGGCGAGTGCGTGCGCGACCGACGTTGGGGACTCGGCGCCTGCGGAGGAGGGGCCGGCTGAGGGGGTTGGGCCCGCTGACAGGCCCGGGGCCGGCACGAGCAGGACCCCCGCTGCAACCAGGAGCGCCGCGCAGCGGCGAAGCACGCGACCTGTCACGCTCGGCGTCATCCCCGGCCCACGAGGATGAACGCGCGCACGGAGTCGGCAACGAGCTGCACGGCGATCGCCGACAGCAGCACGCCACTGATCCGGGTGACGAGCACGACACCGCTGTCGCGGATGATCCGCTGGATTACCAGCGAGAAGCGCAGCGCCAGCCAGAGCAGCACGTGCACGGCCAGCAGGCCGGCCGCCACGGCGAGGTAACCGCCGGCGCCGTCGGCCTGCCGTACGAACACGATCGTGGCGACGATGGCGCCCGGTCCGGCCAGCAGCGGCGTGCCGAGCGGGACGAGCGCGACGTTGACGTCCTGCACCTCCTCGGGCGGCTTGTCGTTCCCGGTCAGCAGCTCGAGCGCGACGAGCAGGAGAAGCAGTCCGCCGGCGCCCTGCAGAGCGGGAACGGTGATACCGAGGTAGCTGAGGATCTGCTGGCCGAACACGGCGAACAGGCTGATGACGAAGCCGGCGACCACGACCGCCTGCCAGGCAAGCCGGCGCCGGGCGCGTGGGGTGCGGCCCATGGTGAGCCCGAGGAACAGCGGCACCGAGCCGATCGGGTCCATGATCACGGCGAGCGTGACCAGGACGCGCCCGAACAGGGTGGGGTCGAACCAGTGGCTCATGCCGCTGGTGCCTCGCCGGCCCGTGGCGGGCCGGTCACCGGCGCACACCCGGTACCGGCTGCCACCAGCGCGTCGAGCACTGGCCCCGGCGTCGTCTCGGCCCCGAGATGCTGCGCCTTGCCCGACCCGTGGTAGTCGCTGCTGCCCAGCGCCAGCAGCCCGTGCCACTCGGCCAGCGAGCGCAGCGCCGCGCGGTCGGCCGGGGCGTGGTCGGGGTGGTCGACCTCGACGCCGCCGAGCCCGGCCCCGGCCAAGCGGGCCACGTCGTCCAGGGTGACCACCGGCCCCCGCAGCCGCGCCAGCGGATGCGCGAAGACAGCGACACCGCCGGCCGCGCGGACGGCGGCGATGGCATCGACGACGTCCCATTCCAGTCGCCGCACGCGGTACCGGCCGCCGGCCCAATGCGGGGCGAACCCGGTCTCCCGGTCGGGGACGACCCCGGCCTCCAGCAGGACGTCGACGAGCGCGGGTCGCCCCACCACGCGGGTGCGCGCCTGCTCCCGCAGGCCGTCGAGCGAGAGGGCGTGCCCGTCCGCCCGTAGCAGCTGCTCCCAGCCGTCGATGCGGGCCAGCCGGGCGTCGCGCATCCGCCGGCGGTGCCCGGCCAGCCGAGGCTCGGTGGGGTCGAACAGGTAGGCCAGGAGGTGCATCGCGATGGTGCTCCCCGCGGTGGCGACGGTGCACGACAGCTCAGCTCCCGGGACGAGCGTCACGCCCGGCGGCAGGCCGGCGGTGGCAGCAGCCCATCCGCGGGTCGTGTCGTGGTCGGTGAGCGCCACGGCGTCGAGGCCGGCGGCGGCAGCGAGCGGCCCGATCGCAGCCGGGTCGTCTGAGCCGTCGGAGGCCGTGCTGTGCGCGTGCAGGTCCGCCCGTGCCCTCATCTCAGCCCTTGCGCTCACCCCGTCCACGGTAGCGATCAAGCAGGAGCCGTCAGCCCAACCGGCGTCAGCAGCCGCAGTGCCTTTGGTCGCACCGTGAGCGTCGCGGGCAGCGTCGCCACCGGGTCGCCGTCTGCGTACACGGCGAAGGGGCGGTCGGCATCCACAGTCACGCGCCGGGCCCGCAGGACCTCGACGTGCGGGTCCTCGATGTGGCGCCCGGAGAAGACCCGGGGCAGCATCTGCAGGAAGCGCAGGCGGCTCGTCGCCGCCGCCAGCACGACGTCGAGCAGCCCGTCGTCGAGCGCGGCGTCGGGGGCGTAGCGCATCCCGCCGCCGTAGTAGGGGGAGTTGGCCGCAGCGACCGACCACCCTCTGAGGCTGCGCTCGACGCCGTCGGCCTCGAGAGTGAAGTGGGCGTGCCGCCAGGACGAGAGCGTGCGCAGCGCGGCATAGGTGTAGACCTGCGAGCCGAGCGGCAGGCGGGTGGCGTTGGCGAGCACCTGCACGTCGGAGTCGAACCCCAGGCTGGCGATGCCGAGGAACGCGCGGCCGTTCGCCATCCCGAGGTCGAGCCGCCACTCCTGGGCGCCGGCCAGCGCGGCCGCGGCCAGTGCCGGGTCACGCGGGGCGCCGAGCGCGCGCAGGAAGTCGTTGCCGCGGCCGCCGGGGAGAAGCGCGGCCGGGACGTCGGCGTCCGCTGCCGCCCCGGCGACGCGTCCGGCCAGCCCGTCTCCCCCGAAGGCGACCGGCACCCGGGCCTCGCGGACTGCCTCCGCAACGAGGGCGTCAGCATCCTCGAGCTTGCGGGTTTGCTCCACGCGCACGTCGGCCCCCCAGGCGGCGAGCGCCGCCTCGACCGCGGGCAGCGTCCGCACTGTTCGGCCACCGCCCGCGGACGGGTTGACGATGAGCAGCAGCCGGCGGCTGGCGGCCGGCGAGGGACTGGTCACGGCAGCAGCTTTCCCGGGTTGAGGACGCCGCCAGGGTCGAGGACCTGCTTGACGGCCCGCAGCACCTCGACGCCGAGGTCGCCGACCTCGCGAGCGAGCCACGGAGCGTGGTCGACGCCGACAGCGTGGTGGTGGGTCAGCGTCCCGCCCGCGTCGAGCAGTGCATCCGTGGCGGCGCGTTTGGCGGCCTGCCACTGCCCCACCGCGGCGAGCTGGCCCTCCCACTGCCGGTCGATGACAGTGACGTAGAGCGAGGCGCCGGTGCGGTAGAGGTGCGAGACATGCGTGAGGACGAGCGGTGAGCCGCCCGCCGCCCGCAAGGACTCGGTCAGCGCTGCGCGCACAGCCGCATGCACGGCCGGCAGCCGCCGCCACGTGGCGGCAGTCTCCAGCGTCTCGACGAGCAGCCCCGCGTCGAGCATGTCGTCGCGCAGGTACGGCGCGGCGAGGCGGCCCTTCTCCCACGAGCGGCCGACGCCCTGCCCCACCGGGACGCCGCCCGCCGCCTTGAGGACGGCGACGGTGGCGGCCCGGCGGCGCTTGACCGCATCCTCGGTGCCCTCCCACCCGAGCACCGCCAGGCAGCGCAGGCGGCGAGCCGCGAGGTAGCCGGCGACGAGGCCACGGTCGTGGCCGGACAGCGCCAGCTGCGAGCGCGTCTCGGGCTCGTCGGACAGCCGGCAGACGTCGGCGGTGACGCCCTCCTGCGCCAGCGTCCGGAACGCCTGGCAACCGCCCGCGAAGGAGCGGAAGAACCACCCCTCGTACCGGCGCACCTGCGGCAGCGGGCGTACCGCCATCGTCACCTCGGTGATGACGCCCAGCGTCCCCTCGCTGCCGATCAGCAGCTGGCGCAGGTCGGGGCCGGCAGCGCTGCGAGCGGTGCGACCGAGGACGAGCTCGCCCGCCGGAGTGGCCACACGCAGGGCGATGACCATGTCGTCGCTGCGGCCGTAGCCGGTCGAGGCCTGGCCGGCCGAGCGCGTCGCCACCCAGCCGCCGACGGTAGCGAGATCGAACGACTGGGGCAGGTGGCCGAGCGTCCACCCCCTAGCGTTGAGCAGCGCCTCCGCCTGCGGCCCGCGCAGCCCCGGCTGCAGGGTGGCGGTCTGCGACTCCTCGTCGACCTCGAGCAGCGCGTCGAGCCGGGTGAGGTCGAGCGCGATGACGGCGGTGAACCTACCGCGCAGCGGCTCGACCCCACCCACCACGCTCGTGCCGCCGCCGAACGGAACGACGGCGACACCCGCCTCGGCGCAGAGCCCGAGCACGGCCTGCACGCCGGCGGCATCCGCAGGGAGCACGACTGCGTCGGGCGCGGCCTCGGCATCGCCTGCGCGGCGGCGCACCAGGTCGAGGTAGCTCTTGCCACCCGAGTGAGCGATGCGTGACATGGCGTTGTCGCGTACCTCGGCCACGGCCGCGAGCCGGTCGCGCAGCCGCGCCGGAAGAGCGGGTGCCGGCAACCGCACCTGGTCGAGCGGGACGGGCAGCCGCGGTGCCGCGTGCTCGGGCAGGCCGACCTCGCGGTGCAGGAACCGCCTCGCGCTGCCGCCGGCCGGGCCCAGTCCGGTCCGCTTGGCGGGGTCGCCCCAGCCGGACCAGCTGCCGGCCGCCGGCACCTCGGCGGAAGCGGCCGGCGCGGCTACTCGACTCATCCGTTGCTCCCTCTCGCCCGGTTGGCTGTCACTGTGCAGTTCTACCAGCGCGGCGATACAGTGTGACGCGTGGCGTCGAAACGTAACACCATCCTCGCGGCAGCCGCCGAGGAGGTGACGGCGGTCGGGCTTCGGCGCACCAGCCTGACCGACGTCGCCCGCCGCGCCGGGGTGTCGCGGATGACGGTGTACCGCGAGTACGGCGATGCCGCGACCCTGTTCCGCGCCCTGCTGACCTCCGAGGTCGAGGACGTCGTCGCCGAGGCGGAGGCCGAGGCGGGTCCGGGCCAGAGCGGTCGGGCGCGCATCGTCACTGCTGTCGTGGCCGGGAGCCGCCGCCTCGCCGGGCACCAGCTTTTTCGGCGGGTGCTCGACCTCGACCCCGAGCTGGTCCTGCCCATGGTCGTCGACCGGCTCGGGTCGGGGCAGCTGCACGCCCGCGAGCGGCTCGTCGACCTGCTGCGGCTGGGGATGGCGGAAGGCTCGGTCCGCGCGCTCGACGTCACCACTGCTGCGCACGTGGTGCTGCTGACGGCCCAGTCGTTCGTCTTCTCGAGTCGGATCAGCGATGCCGACCTCGCCCTTGGCGATCTGTGGTCCGAGCTCGCTGAGCTGCTCGACCGCTACCTCGCTCCCTCCAGTACCGCTCCTACCGGTGCCGCCCAGCCCAGCCGTAGCCCCGACCAGGCCGAACAGGACACGCCATGACGTCAGCAGGAACGGCAGCAGGCACCGCCGACGCGGCGCCCCGCGGCCCGCGGGGCCACCGCGACCACCTCACCGGGCGACGGCGAGCGGCCGAACTGGCCGAGCTGGGCGACATGGGCGACCCGGCCGGGAAGACTGCCATCGACCTGCTCGTCGTCGGCGGCGGCGTCACGGGTACCGGTGTCGCACTGGATGCGGCGTCGCGCGGGCTGTCGGTGGTTCTCGTCGAGCGTGGCGACCTCGCCTCGGGCACGAGCCGCTGGTCCAGCAAGCTCATCCACGGCGGCCTGCGCTACCTCGCGACCGGCGACGTGCACCTGGCCTACGAGAGCGCCCGCGAGCGCGCTGTCTTGATGGAGTACACCGCGCCCCACCTCGTCCGGGCGCTGCCCTTCCTGGTGCCGAGCGGTATCGGCACGACAAGCCGTGACGAGCACCTCGTCCTGGCAGGAGCCCGGGCGGCCGGAGCGCTGCGGCTGGCGGCCCGCACGCGGCCCTCGACCCTGCCCGGGGCGCGGCGGGTGTCGGCGGCGGAAGCGCTGCGGTGGGTGCCCGCCCTCCGGCGCGACTGGCTGCGCGGCGGCGTCGTCACGTGGGACGGCCAGCTCGAGGACGACGCGCGGCTGGTCATCGCCCTGGCGCGCACGGCTGCCGCCCACGGCGCGCGGGTGCTGACCAGGGTCGCTGCCGTGCGGGTCGACGGTGCGGGCGCCCGGTTGCGCGACGAGGAGACCGGGGCTGAGCTCGATGTGCGGGCGAGATCTGTCGTCAACGCGACCGGAGTATGGGCCGACACGCTCGCCGGCGAGGTGTCCTTGCGGCCCTCGCGAGGGGCGCATGCGGTCCTGCGCTCGGCGCTGCTCGGCTCCCCCACGGCGGCACTGATGGTCCCGGTGCCGGGCGAGCCGAACCGCTACGTCTTCTCGCTGCCCCAACCCGACGGGACGACATACGTCGGGCTCACCGACGAGGACGTCGACGTGGTGGAGGACGTCCCCACTGCCTCCGGCGCTGATCTCGCGTTCCTGACCAGCACACTCTCGACGGCACTCGACGTCACCATCACCCCGGCCGATGTCGTCGGCAGCTTCGCGGGGCTTCGTCCGCTGGTCGCCGGCGACGCCGGGCGCACCGCCGACCTGTCCCGCCGTCACCTGGTCACCCGGGGCAGCACCGGGGTGGTGACAGTGGTCGGCGGCAAGCTGACGACCTACCGCAAGATGGCCGAGGATGCCGTCGACGCGGCCATCGCGGGGGCCGGCCTGGGCGCTGAGCCGTGCCGTACCCGGCGCCTGCCGCTGGTCGGGGCGGCGAGCCGCCAGGCCCTCGCGCGCACGCCCGCGCCGCCGCGGCTCGTCCGCCGGTACGGCGCCGAGGCGCCCGCGCTCGTCGCCCTGGCCGACGGTGAGCCAGGGCTGCTCGAGCCGGTGGCCCCCGGCCTGCCCGTGCTGCAGGTCGAGCTGGACTGGGGTGTGCTCGCCGAGGGAGCCCGCAGCGTTGCCGACCTGCTGGAGCGGCGGACCCGCCTCGGCCTCGTGCCGGCAGATGCCGACCGGGCGCGCGGTGCCGCCGAGCAGGCGTTGCAGCGGCGGGGCGAGGAGTCGGGCCTCATCGCTGGTGGGTTCAGCGCGCGCTTCGGCGGGTGAGCCCGGCTGAGGCCTCGCTCCTTACTGGAGGGTCGCAAGATGCGGGCAGGGGGCACCGTACAGCAGCTCGTGCGCCATGTCGGGCTCGTCGCGCGCGTCGACGAGCAGGAGGTTCTCCTCCAACAGGAGGGCCGCCGCGGCTGGCCAGAAGATCATCCACAGCCATCGGCCGCGGGCCTCGCCACACCGGGCGTCGCGGTCCGTACCGGTCGCGAGGTCCCACAGCGGGGTCGGGTGGTGGGCGGCGCGGACCTTGCCGGCCGGATGGCCACCTGGCCCGGGCCGAGCGGTGAGGTCGCCCGGGTCGGGACCGGGCAGGCCGGCGAGGCGAGCGCCGAGGCCCACGCCCGGGTCCTCAGCGACGATCACGACGTCGGCAGCGCCACCGGCCGGGTTGGGCCCGGACAGAGCGACAGCTGTCGCACGGGCGCCGGTGCGCTCATCCCCCGCCATCGCGAGGCCCGTGACCAGCCAGTTGACTGGCAGCGGCCGGGGAATCCACGCGGGTACCCCGCGGCCCTGCAGGGCGTACTGCACCGCGCCAGGGTGTGGGCCGGGCACGACGCGATAGGGGGCAACGGCACCGTGGACGTCGCACTCCCAGTCGCTGCTCCACACCGTCGGTGCTCTGAGGGCACCCGCGCAGCGCGGGCAGGTGTGGGCAGTTGTCACGCCGCCTCCTCGGGTCCTGCCCGCTACCGTCCAGCCCGTTGGTGATCACGTCAAGGGTTGGGCTCGGCCTTCACCCTGTGGACAACTCCGGCTCGGCCTCCAGCGGTCGGCCACACTCCGGGTATGGCCATCCCCTGCGTCGGCGCGGTGATCGCCGATGCCTCGGGCCGGCTCGTCCTCGTGCAGCGAGCACATGCGCCGCACGCCGGCTTGTGGTCGTTGCCAGGTGGTCGGGTGGAGCCGGGTGAGACACACGAGCAGGCCGTGGTCCGCGAGGTCGCAGAGGAGACCGGGCTGCAGGTACGAGTCCTGCGGCGGATCGGTCAGGTGGCGTTAGGCGACTATGACGTCGTCGACTTCGCCTGCGAGGTGGTCGGAGGCATCCTCGGGGCAGCGTCGGATGCGGCGGATGCTGTGATCGCCGACCCTCGCACCCTCGACTGCACGCCGCGGCTGGTCGAGACCCTCGTCGGCTGGGGAGTGCTGTCGGGGGCGTACACGGCTCCCGCCGAGCACGGCCAACCGGGCGGACGGGTGCGCGCCGTCGCAGCCGTCGTCATCCTGGCCGCCCTGCCGCTGCTACTGGTGACGATCCCCGCTTCGATGGTCGGCGACAGCTGCCGACCCGGCGGCGCCGCCCTCGCCTGCTCGGCCGCAGCTGGTTGGCTTCCTGGCTTGACCCTTGTCGTCGGATTGGCAGCGCCGGCCCTCGCGCTCGCAGGGGCGCTGGCAGGTCGCCGATGGGGTGGGCAGCGGTTCGGCGGCCACCGGTTGGGCGGCCAGCGGTTCGGCGGGCAGCGGCTGGTGACCGCCGCCGGCACCGTCACCGCGGTCACCTGGGTCTGCGCACTCGCCGTCCTGGAGTCGGCTTAGATCTGGGCCCCCGTCCAGCAGCGGTGTGTGCTCACTGCCCCGAGATGCAGCGCCGGCTGTCAGCGCTCCTGCAGCTCTGGCCGGCCGGGCTGCTCGCCGCCGCGTGCGTCGCCGTAGGACCGCTTGGGGACCATCACTTTGCGGCGGAAGATGCAGACCAGCGTGCCGTCCTGGTTGCAGCCCTTGGTCTCGACGTGCACAACGCCGCGGTCGTCCTTGGACTTGGACTCGTTCTTGCCGAGAACCGTCGTCTGGCCGTAGATGGTGTCGCCGTGGAAGGTCGGAGCCACGTGCTTGAGCGACTCGACCTCGAGGTTGGCGATTGCCTTGCCGCTGACGTCCGCCACCGACATGCCGAGCAGCAGCGAGTAGATGTAGTTGCCGACGACGACGTTCTTGCCGAATTGCGTGGTCTTCTCGGCGTAGTTGCTGTCGAGGTGCAGCGGGTGGTGGTTCATGGTGATGAGGCAGAACAGGTGGTCGTCGTACTCGGTGACCGTCTTGCCCGGCCAGTGCTTGTACGTGGCGCCAACCTCGAACTCCTCGTAGTACCGACCGAACTGCACGCGTGCGCCTCCTGCTCGTCTGGCGGATTCCGTGTCCGATGGTGCCAGGCCGACGGGCGCACGCGGCCCGAGTAGGGGAACCTGTGGACAGCCGCTGGTTATCCACAGAGTGTGATCGGTGGAGGTCACAGGCTTGCACCCACCGGTCGGAACGACTAGAGTCGAACATGTGTTCGACCTTAGGTTC
>JAABUU010000425.1_pt1 | contig 96475 bp, 83 predicted proteins | sample 5559301 | NCBI WGS metagenome assembly JAABUU01 (sample SAMN10711884, study PRJNA513360) | rock metagenome | isolation source: Antarctica rocks | place: Antarctica: Victoria Land, Richard Nunatak white | reverse complement strand
TCCTTACTTCAAAGATATCCCGACTACCCTACATAAATTCGCCCTCTAGGATATCTCACACAATCGCATTTCCCTCTTCAACGTACATATCCTGTCCGTAGTCGTTACCTCGGATAAAGAAGTTCAATTCAATGTTGAGATTTCCACGGCTGTATTCCTGACGAAGGGGTTGGGGGTATGGATTGGGTCCGTTTCTGCGATTTCGGGGGTGGGCGATAGGGTGCTTTTGGGAGACGAGCAGGGGGTAGGTGGACGGGTGCAGGTTTGAGGGGTTGGAGGGGAGGTAGCCTTGAGGTTTGATGTGAGGAAGGGGGAGTGGTGGGGTAGGGTGTTATGAGGGCTGGGGGAGAGAGGGGTTGGGGAGGTGATTGGTGATTGGGGAGGGTGGGGATATGTGGATTTTGTGCGGGTTTGAGGTGTGGTGGTGGGTTAGGGTAGATTTTGGAACATGGGTGAGGAGTTGTTATGGGACCTTTCGGCGAGATGAGAGTGGCATAAGGGTCAGGTAGTTGGTGGTTTCTGGTGGATGTGCGGTCGAGGCAGCTAGGAGTTGGTGTGTCGGTTTGAGGGGAGGGATTGAGTTTGGGCCTTTTGGATGATTTCGTGTTTCAAGACTAACGGCGTCAATTTGGGGGGTAAAATGGCGGTAACTTCGGTTGGGCTCTACAAGAGAAGAGAGTACTATGTAAGACCTTGAGTACGTCCATGATCATTCCTCAGCCCTGCCGTAGCTGAAAAATTTCGAACACATCTGAAAGTGTGGGCTCGGTGACGTTGAGAAGTAATAAACATCTGCTGACTATGCCGGAAATTATCGACAGGCGATGCTTGAGTATCACTTTTGGCGGACCTGCCTTGATTAAGTCAGATTTCGTACAATACTTAATCGCCAGCCATCTTGATAGGGGTGATACTGACTGCTATGGTTTCCATTCGCTGCAAAGGTCAAGCTTCATATGAGGATTAGAAACAACTGACGTGTCTAACTTATGAGATAGAGATTTCAGCACATTCAACCATTGAGCTCCAGCTCTGTCCATTGACGATAGCCAAACAGACGCCTTGAACGAAATTAGTCGATGCAGCATTATTGCATGAGAGCCCTTACTCTGGAGTTCTTGTGGCAAAATCAACCGTCTCGCCTTCATAGCGTACAATCAGATCTCTGTCGCCTTGACATAGCTTCTTCAGTTTCCTTAAAAATATAGCAGAGGTACCCCATCCATCGATATCTAAGGTTCTGAGTCCTGGTAGTTGGTCAAAGACGTAGGCGGGATTATTTAGAGTGTCTCCAATGAAAATCTTGGAGATTTGGTAGGCGTTTTCCTTTCCTATAGTCCCTATTAAAGCCGAAAAGGTTCGTGAATTCTCTTTTCCAAATATGAACGGTATATGGAAGGTATTCCCACTATAGTAGATTGGCGTAGTCTCAAGATAGACCTGTCGGCATGTCATGGCCATGGCAAATGACGAATGGCAAGTGTGAGGAAATTTGATCTTCGGTTGAGGGGGTATGGGATTAGTACTGGAGCGCAAACGAGCTTTCCGGAGTCTTTGGACAGTACTCGCTCTGAAGTGGATGTGATAGTCGGAAATCACAACCATTCTCCAGATCTTTACGCGAATCTCGGCAGATAGTTTAAAGATCGGAGAGGTGGAAGACGTTGGCTTTGCAACTGAGGCGGCTAGCTTATCACTATACAGCACGGCATGAGGCTGCTCAACCACTTCAACAACTTTTGCTTGTCTTGATGGCCGACCATCGCTGATCACTGCCGCTGTCTTCGTGGCTGCCACAGGGGCCTTTTTCTTGGCCATCTTCGGGTGTGTATGGTTAAGAAAGAAGAGCGAAAGGATCGAGTAAGAAATCCATACTGTAGTTACATATATCGCTCACCACTATGTGTTGACAATTCACTTCAAGTGAAGTGAAGTCAATCCGCCTTACCATAGGGCCACGGACTCATCAATCTGGAGGTTACGGTATCGTGATAATCGGAGTTAGAAGCATGGATTTCATGGAATGTATTGCTATATGTTCAATGCCTTCTGTAAGCTGTGTAGCTAGATATGAGTCGAATTCCTTGGTCTCTCACCTACCTCTTCCGCTCGTGCGGCTAGCGCGCTTTTGTGCCGGTATCAACCCGACTTCGGAACCCCATTCTCAATCAACTGCTGTCTCCAATGTAATAGGTATAGAGAGAGGTAGCTGCAGGGCCAAGTATTGCGCAGCGCCATAACGTGTTTCCAGCTGTGGCTATTACAATTTTATATCACCGATTTCAACAGCCATGGCCCCATCTCGTATTGACCCATCTCCTTCTTCCCAAGTCCCTCCCATACCTCTTTCCAAATCGTCTCCTACGCATGATTCCTCTCTTCTCCACCGCTCTCTTACCGAACATCCCCATTCTGTTTCCACCGCCTCCGGTATAGCCCTAAATCTTCCCTCCGGTCAGACAATCATCGACGCGTGTGGCGGAGCTGCCGTAGTCTGCCTCGGCCATGGCAGCGAAGAGGTCGCAGCTGCAGCTGCTAAGCAGATGAAGATGGTGAGCTATGTACATACGCAGACTTATACCACAGATTCGGCAGAGGATTTGGGGAAATTTATCCTAGAAGGGAATCCATTTGGGTTAGAGAAGGCCGTGTGGGTTGGGAGTGGTGAGTAGAGGTTATATCCGGTATTATTTATGATCACTGCGCCAGAACAACTGGCATTCCTTGGTGCCCTTCCGTCTCTCAACTTCAACTATTTTCTCTCTTTTACCCTCTACGTTAGAATATACAATGTACTCCCCCTAAAATAAACCAGGCAGCGAAGCAATCGATTCCTCCATGAAGCTCGCCCGTCAATACTTCTTCGAGCTCAACCAAACCTCCCGTACCCACTTCATCGCCCGTCGTCAAGGCTACCACGGCACCACTATAGGCGCTATGTCTCTATCCTCAAACCTTCCCAGAAAAATTCCTTACCAGCCTTTACTTCTTCCTAACATTTCTCATGTTTCTCCCGCATACGCTTATCAGTACCAGCACGCCTCTGAATCCGAGGAAGATTACGTTCTGCGCCTAGCGCAGGAACTTGAAGATGAAGTCCTCCGCGTCGGTACAGACAAGGTGATCGCCTTTGTCGCCGAAACGGTCGTAGGTGCTACGACCGGCTGCGTCACGGCGCCCAAGGGCTATTTTGAAGCTGTGCGTGAGATCTGCAATCGCTATGGGATCCTCCTCATTATGGACGAAATCATGAGTGGGGTCGGAAGAACTGGCACTTTCTTTGCATTCGAGCAAGAAGGCATATCACCCGATATCTGCACCATCGGGAAAGGTCTTGGAGGCGGGTACGCTCCGATTGCGGGGATACTTATCAATGAAAAGGTGGTAGAGGTGTTGAGGCAAGGAACCGGGAGTTTCAATAATGGGTACACGTATCAGGCACATCCGGTTTCGACCGCCGTTGCACTGTCTGTGCAGAAGATTGTGAGAAGAGAGGGACTTGTTGAGAGATGCCGACTTATGGGCATCGTTTTAGAAATACTTCTAAGGGAAAAATTGAGCGAATGCAAGTACGTCGGAAATATCCGAGGTAGGGGCTTGTTTTGGGGAGTCGAGTTCGTCGAAGATAAGCAGACGAAGAGGTCCTTCGAACCGGAATACGGATTTGGTGTCAAAGTGCAAAAGAAGGCTTTTGAGTTGGGGGTTGCGATTTATCCCGGTATGGCGACTGTGGATGGGAAGAGGGGCGATCATGTGTTGGTGAGCCCGCCGTACACTGTGACAGAGGATGAATTAGTCATGATTGTAAGGGTGATGAAGAGTGCGATTGATGCTGAGTCTGAGGCTTTTGACCATCATTGAAGCTTCTTGATGCCTTATAGGATTCTCGACTTCTTGAAATTTAAATTTCGGTATCAAAACAATCGCATTTCGACCAGAATCAACCAGAATCGTTTTTGTTTTTGTTTTTGTTTTTGTTTTTGTTTTTGTTTGTTTATTTATCTTGATTATACTCGACCGCTAAGGGAAACAGGCCATAAGAGAAGCGTACTGGCTGCAGTGCTCACCCCGTACCTGAATCGATTCTATTCAAGATCTACTACGTAGTAGTCTGTTCTAATTTTGTCTAACATGATTAATCAGCATCATCAAAAGCCAAAGGCTCTCGATTGATGTGAATAACACCGTGTTCTCTCAACTCGGCACGATGAAGAGTTCAGTCAAGTCGACGCGTAGCTATACGTTCAACCTGTAACGAATATTTCATCGTCGAGCTCGAAAGACTTCAACGTAGAATTTCGTAGCATGCTTCGACTCGTGCTCAACCTTGTGTAGGAAGTATTCTTCGAGCGTATCAGTTCTTTATGCGTTCTAAAATACTCATGTCTATCCTATATCTCTTTCAAATGTGTAAGATATGTATACGAGTGATCAGATACAAGTGACTTTATTGTTGAGCCAAGAGACTTAGCGAGTTTTTTTTTTTTTTTTTTTTTTTTTTTTATCTCGATGTAATGTTTGTAAGATGTGTGTATAAGAGATTGTTTCGGCGACGCGAAGTCGCCGTATAGACGGCGAGTGGTTTTCTCCCCCAGAGGGTTTTGTCCACTCGATATAAATAGCATAGAGTCCCCCATGGGTCGGGCCTAAACCGATTGAATTCAAATCAAATGTGTGTATAAGAGTGAAAATTCTTGCCAATGAGTCGGTTTGTTACTGTACGCATATTTGTTTCGATTTGTTTTATCGACGAACATGATGTTAATCACGTTCGACACAGTCAAATTGAATGTCAAAAGATAGCTCCTAATAAGGCAAACCCAAAGACGCGTAAGTATCAGCCGTGTATGAGTGTCTTCGTGATAGAAACGGTATGTGCGTTTCGACGTGTTTGCAGTTGTTTTGACACCAAAGTGGGTATCGAGTTAGGGTACCCTGGTGGTGATTATTCTTAAAACAAAGCTGGAAGGTCTGATTCTAATTGCCCTCGTAGTTGGGTCTTCATTTATCTTGGGTTTTCTCATATATGCTCCGAGTCGATTGTTTTTGGACTTCAGCTAATAACCATGACTGGAATACTCGAGGATAATCATTATTTGCCTTGCTCTCTGGGAATAGTCTTGCACTTCTCGCAAATCCGGTTCCTCACAGTATTCAGAAACTGTTTCTTTCTTGGTGGGCTAATGTTGCTACCATTCGTATCTTCTTATTATGCTCCACGCCGAGCGGCGGGTTAGAGAATAGCTGCGGGCTTCATAAATCCACAAATTGTAGAGCCGATCTGCAGGAGGTGAAGGAAACTGTTCAGCAATTTTATTCGAAAGCAGTGATAAATCGACCGACATCTCGGAACATACAGCGACAGGCGTCGAATAGACGTAGAAATCATTGGAAACCGTGAAGTACTGTGTTCTCCAGCGGAGGGGATCATCAATAAACAATCTCATGAGTTGTAGTGGGCCATTTAGAATTTATGCCTCCACATCCTAGTCGTTCCTTTTTTCCCCATTCTGATTTAGTACTGGTTCCATTCAAAAGGTTGTAAAACAACGGGTAGGTCCGAACACGAATTATCCCTGAAACGTTTGTGAAGAGTGTGAGTTCCTGGGCTCCCTGGTTGGCTGACTGGATCAAGTAGAACTGGTACCAGCCCTACCAGGCATTTGGTGTCGAGACAGTTCTTCGGGCCGAGTATTTACCCGACGCTAACAGGAATGGGCTAAGCTTCACCGAATTCGATGGATATATTTCGACGACGTCTGCTATTCCGGGTGCTGACACCCAACGGCGTTGAAGAGATCATTTCTTCTAATTCTCTACTATCATTTGTTTACTCTGGTAATCTTCGAGGAATCTACGGCCACGAGCCGGCTCAAGTAATCGCCATGACGTTCCAGGCACCCACCGTCATCACTGTACGTGCAGCGCCACCTTTCGGGTATTTGCACTACTGATAGCATTCGGAACAGAACCTCGCTACTGTCACTTCTGAGATGTGGCCGTCTGTGAAATCCACACTGATCGCGCCTTGGAGAGGTCTACCGCAGACAGTTGCTCACTTCAAGCCTGCCCATCGTAAAGCCCTGCAGGAACGACATGCTTCTACGGTACCTTCAGCGATGGAGAATTTGGTAGGATATCACTTTCTAATCCAGTTGGGATACCATATTGACAGTTCAGCAGATATTCCCTGCCGCCGAACTACCAGAATGCCTTGCCTCTGTGCCCATGACATCTTTACGGTCTCTACCCCAAATTGGTAATCTATCTGGACAACAAGATTCCGTGATTCTGTCTCTACGTACGTTATAGTTTTTGTATATATGGCCTTTACTGATCGGCATAGCATCTTCTAAGAAACTCTGGTCTGCGAATCCTTTCTCTCACGCCCAAGTGAAATCTCTCCAGTCCGCTCGGATGTACACTACACTCCCTCCCTTCCGATTTGCCCACAAGTACAGGATCACGACTCCGATAGCATCTAAAATCACACAGCGGAGAAGTATTATGGGGGGTAGTTCGAATCAGAATCAGCTGGCACACCTAGAGCAGACAGCCAACAACCACCCAGGAAGTGCAACGGCACAGTATGCCTTTTATTCTGCCCTAACTCGTGCCAATATGCCAGCGATTGTTGTCGAACGATTTCAAACTGGGAGATATGCATCAAATACCGCTTGCGAGACGGCATTCCGTCAAGCACTGGAGAGGGTAGCACAAACAGAAGGGGTCACGGGATATGGAGGAAGCACGCAATTGCAAAGCCAAACCTCTGGGATGACCAATGCACAGCTCCAAGCCGTCGGCCAAGCTGTCGCAGCTCAGTCACGAGGGGGAAATATCGCAATGGCTAGGGGCAAAGACGGCTCTACCGGGTCCGGTGTGAAGGAGAGCCCGCTGTACGTTGTTGTTGAAGAGTCTTTGGGTGGAACCATATTCAAATGGGTCAAATTCTTAGTCTACTTCGGGCTCGTGACTTATTTCTCCTTGGTCGTCGTCACCGTTTTGGTCGAAACTACAGGAATCTTAAAAAAGGTCGGCGGAACCCAAAACAACGAGGCCCAACCTCAACATCAAACTGTCCGCTTCTCTGATGTTCACGGCTGTGACGAAGCAAAGGAGGAACTCCAGGAGCTGGTCGAATTTCTCAAGAACCCCGAGAAATTCTCCACGCTCGGTGGAAAGCTACCTAAAGGTGTCCTTCTCGTCGGCCCTCCTGGTACTGGCAAAACTCTACTAGCTCGAGCCGTAGCCGGTGAGGCGGGCGTACCGTTCTTTTTCATGTCGGGAGCTGAATTTGATGAAATCTACGTTGGAGTTGGTGCAAAGCGTGTCCGTGACCTTTTCAGCAGCGCTCGTGCTAAGGCTCCCGCCATCATCTTTATCGACGAGCTGGATGCTATAGGAGGCAAGCGAAATGAAAGGGATCCGGCATATGTAAAGCAATCACTCAATCAACTCCTTACTGAATTGGATGGCTTTTCTCAAGAGACAGGTGTCATTATCCTTGCCGCCACCAATTTTCCTCAGCTCCTCGACAAGGCTCTAACCAGACCAGGACGCTTCGATCGTAATGTCACGGTTCCTCTTCCGGATGTCCGAGGCCGTGTAGAGATACTTAAGCATCACATGAAAAACGTTCAAATAGGGACTGACGTGGACGAATCGGTGATTGCTCGAGGTACCACTGGCTTCTCAGGTGCCGAGCTCGAGAATCTTGTAAATCAAGCTGCTGTTCGTGCAAGCCGGAATCAAGCTCAGAAAGTCGGCATGCTGGATTTCGAATGGGCCAAGGACAAGATTATGATGGGGGCTGAACGACGAAGCGCTGTCATCCAGGATAAAGACAAGCTGATGACTGCGTACCACGAAGGCGGGCATGCCTTAGTAGCCATGTTCACCAAAGGTCATACACCGGTCTACAAAGTCACCATCATGCCCCGTGGGCAAACCCTCGGTGTGACACACTTCATTTATGAGATGGATAAAGTCTCGATGTCGAAACAGGAGTACATCGCTCATATAGACTCATCCATGGGTGGCAAAGTTGCTGAAGAACTGGTCTACGGTAGTGAAATGGTCACCAGCGGCTGTGCAGCTGTACGTTATTATCCCATTCTCCATCAGTTCCCCTGGCAACACTAACATATCCGCAGGACATTCAAAGTGCCACCAAATTCGCCTTCGATATGGTGACAAAATTGGGTATGTCTGACACCGTCGGCAACGTTCACCTACATTCCGATTACTCGAAGCTCTCCAGCCCAACCAAACAGCAAATTGAAGGCGAAGTGCATCGCCTTGTTGAAGAAGGCTACCAGCGTGCCACAAAAATCCTTACCGACAAAAGAAAAGAACTAGATTTGTTGGCAAAGGCCTTGGTCGAGTATGAGGTGCTGAATCTGGACGAAATGCACCGGGTGCTGAAGGGGGAGAAACTGAAGAAGTTGACGGTGCTACCCAAAACCCCAATCAAGTTACCCGAGATAGTACTGCCGCCGGGCATCACCGGCGGAGGGTCGCCGACACCAGGCAGTCATTCAAGTGAGGCGGCGAATGATGGCGAGTCGAGCCCCGGTGGAAATGGGGGCGCCAAAATCTAAGCGCATGTTATTTCCTACATCTCATCAGCTTAATAGCGTACGCCGGAAGCGTCAGCGGCATTGCGGTGTCCGGGTAATCTCTAAACGGATTGAAAGGACCCGTTTCTGCAGCCTCTCTGTTGGAGTTCTGCTTATTGTGTAAATAATTGAGTAGAGCATTCTATCATTTCTGCACCAATTCAACCAAATCAGACATACATGAAGCGAAGAGGCCAAGCCCACAGCTTTGGTATTCTAGTTGTTTAATCCGTTTTCCGTTTGCCTACAATATCAGCACTCTTGTTATCTCAACTATTGAAAGATTTCCGAGATAATCGGAAACGGCGAATTTGTTTTAAGACTAAGGATCTAGTGAGGAGTAGACAGGGAAATAGGGGAATTAGGGGTCCGAGGGGGGGTGGGGGAGGGAGAGGGAAGGGGAGGAGAGGGAAATGGAAGCGGAGGGTAAAGCTCTGCACATGTCGCCTACATTTTATGGACAAAAGAGGTTTTTTTGTGAGAAGATATTCGGTGATAGCGGTAACTCGAACGAATGTCTTTTGTTTGTTTCGCTTGCAAGAGAAAAAAGAGTGCCTGGCAATGGTTCAGGTTGGCTGAAGATTGAAAGGGTTTGGAATTGGGGAAGAGACGAGGGGGGAGGATGATTGGCAAGATGCGGTAGGAAGTGACATTGGGAATGTGGGAAAGGTAACGGAGTGAGAACTCTGGTTCTCCTGTGGAGGATGTGATACTCGTGATAGGGCTGGGAGGGTTTTGGAGATGCGAGGTTCGTACGAGAGCGCTATCTAATCCATTTTTTTTACTTTTACCAAATCGTCTTCCTGTACCTCAACCCTTCCCTTTTGAAAAATAAACCCCGTTGGTTTTGGATTTTTAGGTTCTGAGTGTACCCTTCCATGTCGCCCAAAAAGTATTCTGCACGACCGGAGCCTCTTGTTATAGTAAGACCCCGCCTATAACCGATGATCCAGATGACGATATCCCCTTTGGAACGGTATTCTCTCTAAGACCAGCAGGGATTGTTTTGTATGTATGCCAGCCTTTGATAGAACGATGTCCTCCTGCCGAGGTGGTTAGGTGGGGTTTTGGACATCGTTGTAGCCAGGTCTTACTGTACGTAGAAAGTCCTCTCGAGATGGAATAGTAGGGAAAGATGCTAGGGAAGTAGAAGGTTAGTACGTGGAACTTTGGCTGAGAGTGTAGGTTGCTGAGGCGTTGTTTGATGAAGTCGGTTTATTTTTAGGAGTATTGGTTTTAGGGGAGGATGTATGGGGGCTGAGGGGATGGTTTTAAGGAACTTGAGTAAGGGGGAGGGATGGTTTATAAGATAAGGGGGTAGTGAGGGGTATGAAATAGGGCGTTTAAGCTGGTTGAGAACCCTTAATAGGAGTCTCACGTAGTTATGATTCTTCGCTTGTCGTAGCAGACAGCTTTACCTATTCTAGTGCTAGCTTTTTGGTGCGTGTGTTTTGGAGAATCGTCTAGTGTAAAAGGGCTTCTTCGGTCGGGAAGGCTTCTTTCTGAAGGCCCGAGATAAAGAAGGGTGACATTGAGATGTAACTAGCAGGGTGGAAAAAGACAACCGGTTGTGAGAGAGTATAGGGGCAATAAGGAGATACGGGGCATCGCGATAGGCATTGTGGCGTTTGAGTCTGCGGGAGATTGACAAAGGTAGTCAGTCGCTCGAGAAGCTGTCGGAAGGGTTGCTTCGAAATGCTCCTCTGCGTCAATCAACGTGTGTCAATGGACTGGTTTGTGAGGCGGTAGTACCTGCAGTATTGGCCCGCAGAGCTTGGGGAGTGGAAAGATAAATACACAAACATCCGTCCTGTGATGAGAACATGAGACATTGAGTGCGAGGTCTTGTGCGGCTGTTAGTGATTGTGGCTGAACACGATACTCAGATGCCACTAATTGCGGGAGCGGTGTCCGGCATGGAGGCAATGCGAGAGTAGAACATACTGCGACTCTTAAGGAGGACCTCATCGATCTCCGAAAGGATGCTTATCCAAACCCATGGTACGAATATCCGCATCTCAAGCAACTGACGGTTCTTGACTGTTAAAACAGGACGGCTAATCTACACCTTCCCACCAACCTTGCAAGCGTCTCGATTATCCGACCAGCTTGTATGGAATGTTTTCGACTGAAGATGAACACTTGCTCTGTTGATGTGAGGAGTCGGGGTCGAGTGAAGGGATAGGTCTCCGCTTTGCACTCCAGCTGCGGCAGCACCTCCCCCTGGAGCACGTGGTATAACCCTTCTTCCACACTGCCGACAAGCTTATCAACAACCAACAGCTATTCCTTCTGTCCAAAACCCAGTGTGCACCGTACCGAGCACTCCATGCTTGACGAAGATGCAGATATCAAACCAGAAGCTGGGGTTGAGTGGGTCGAGGAGGTTAGCTTGTTGCGACTGGTGTTGATGGAGGATGGCTTGGCCATTGGAGTAACTGGGAACAAGAATGCACAGACAGCGAAAAGGTTCACCAGCCGTCTGGTAAATCTTTATAGAAGTGGCTGTAGATTCGTCATACGTATTCTAGACAGGTGGGACATCTAGGATGATTTATTGGTGTTCCGTAGGTACATTGTTGCGAAAGACAATCTTTAACAGGAAGTGCTCGTCATCGCCGTATCAGTCAAGAAGAACGTATGGTCTAAGACTCGTTGAAACGAGGGATCGGTTTGTCGTTCTGGGCATTGGAACATCGTTCAAAACATCGAAATCCCCGGCAGAAATGGATGGGAAATCTCAATAGCACTCTTGCGGAATCTGCGTCATTGCTCAAAGCACGCAAATGCGGATGTCATTTAGCTGGTGTAGCTTTACAGTCTCCTAAAAAAACAAGATAATTAGCGTTAAGGGGTCTCGACGGAACGTAAAGGCGCAGGCAAAGTATTTTGGGGGTACTTGAAAGCCCGGGCTTCTGAAAAAGAAACATCATAACAAAGGGATAGTGGACACTTCGTAAAACATGGAACAGTGGGATATAAAATTTCGAACTGCGGCAGGAGGACACACCACATTTCTCGTTGGATTTGGTTTCTCTGTAAAGGATGATGTCAGTCCAACATCTCCTACAACAGAAGGTCGGTCCCGTCCAGCCGAGAACTACTCACATTGCCACAACATTGGGAGGGCACCGCTGTTGTGTCTGCTGATAACGAGTACACCACGCCTTTACTATGTAACGCACATGCCCGCACTGGTAATTGATCTGGGTATAGTCACACATGCTGTGTTTGAGAATGAAGATTCTAGCATCCGAATACGAAAGCCTTATACTCGTAGAGGAATGATGAGCCAGGGCATTCCGAGTCTCTTCCACCCATTGGAGGGCATTAAGAGGGGCGCGATGCGCTTGTTGTAGGGAGACTGAACCCTTGGAGGAGGATCACGCGACGAGATAGCTTCCAACGGCTAATCGTTATGGAGGCATTCCTGCAACCAGCAAGGCCTTTCGGTTCGTTTCAAGTTATGTAGGATAGAAGGCGAAGATCTTGAGCTGGCCGGATAGACTGTGATTGGCCTCGATTTACTTAGACAATGGAATTCGTCTGTCATTGATCCGCGGGAAAGTCCCTCAAAAAGCGGAGAAGCTCGAACCAGGGGTATCGGAGAGCCTGGGAGGCTTTCTCCATTAATCTCTTGAACTGAGGGCCATCTCTGCCATGCTCTTCACATGTCGGGCTGCCAGACGCGTGAAGGGTTTCATTGAGAGGGACTGACATTGAGATGATGCTCGACTGTTGGCTGAGAAGGTAACGGTTGACATGCTATCATGCTGACTGGGGCTGTAAAGCTTGTGCAAATCGTTGCTAGTCTTTTCCTCTGGCGTATTCTCGGCATACGTTGCCAATTTGAATCCGCCCACACTAACAGGGACTTGATTGGGCATGTAGTGATAGCGGGTCCCAACTCATGCGAGATACAGGCCCAAGTGACGGTCTGGGACCGGAAGAGCATCGGCTCCTCCGCTGTGGCTTTTGAACATAAGAGGTGAAGCCAGTTGCAGCCTGCAGGACAGTTTCACTCAACAGCAGCAGAGGCCCGTTCCTCCCGCCGGTCTATCTGTGTTCCGTAGCTCCGTGAAAAAGGGAAAATTTCGGTAAAGACATTGGCCACAGGTTCATGTTCTAGTTCTTCGCCTTTCAATCACGTGCTGTCAAAGACAGCTCTGGTCTCCTACTGAGCCTAATATGGCCCCCACAACTCTGCTGACCTGACGAGACGTCAGTCTGGCGGAGATATGTCTGAATGGTTAGGTGCTCACCAACGTATCGATGGCAGAAGGCTCAGCTCGGTCAGCTCAATGACGCTTTGCAACAAACCACGATGGGTTGCACCGTACCAGAACGCATAGAGGTCTGCTCGTATATCGGAAACATCCCAAAACAGGTACACTGTATTCAATAATTTACAAGCAAAGGCTAACTTCTACCCTAGTAGGTATCTGGATTTGATTGTTCGAATTATGTACTTTGAGAGTCATCTTCGGAGTCGAGCCATCCTCTCGACATTTTCACGGCTTTCTCCCACCTCTTATACATCTTCTCACTTGCCTCGTTCGAGATCTGCGGCGTAAAGACCTTACGATCCTCTTGGTTGATATCCTTCAGTTCATCAAACTCTTTCCAAACATCTACGGCGAAGCCTGCGGCAATGGCAGCACCGAGAGCCGTAGTCTCCCGCATCATTGGTCGATCGACTGGGATGTTGATAATATCTGCTTGGGTCTATTGGAGTTATTTCTTGCCCACGAGCGGCCACCTTGTGAACGAAGCGGGTTCACTTACCTGCATACATAAATCGGAATTGCTCATACCGCCGTCAACTGCTAATTGGGCAAGTCTGTGGCCACTATCCTTCTCCATGGCGTCAAGGATCGCTTTTGTTTGGAAGCAAGTAGCTTCCATGGTCGCTCGCGCTATATGCCCCTTCTCGGTATATTGTGTGATACCGAAAATCGTTCCTTTGGCATCGTCGATCCAATAAGGCGCAAACAGTCCACTGAACGCAGTAACAAACACACAACCTCCACTATCTTCCACGGTAGCTGCAAGATCATTTATCTTGTGGGAAGCTTCAAAGAATCCAAAATTTTGCATGAGAAATTTCACAGCACTTCCAGCAACTGCAATGCTACCCTCCAGGGCATACACCGGTTTGCGACTACCACCAAAGTGGTACCCTACCGTTGCCAGCAACCCATGACTCGACATGACTGGTTTCTCGCCGACGTTGTATAGCAGAAAGCAGCCAGTGCCATAGGTGTTCTTCGCCTGTCCGGGAGAGAATGCTAGTTGTCCTACAAGTGCAGCCGATTGATCTCCAAGACATCCTGTTATCTTTGTTCCCTTTAAAGGGCCCATCGCCATTGAGCCAAAGGCGGTAGGATCCGAACATGGCACAATCTTGGGTAGTGTAATATGCTTTCTTTCTAAACCAAAGAATTCCAAAACGAAAGGGTCATAATCCAGCGTATGAAGATTTACAAACATGGTCCTCGAAGCGTTAGTCACGTCAGTGACATGCACGTTGTGTTCTTTCCCTCCGTTCAGTTTATAGAGCAGCCATGTGTCGATTGTTCCAAACACAAGCTGACTTTTCTCATAGGCCTTCTGCACCGCTTTCGATTCCCGCAGCAACCAGGTCAATTTCAATGACGACGGGTATGTCGATAGGGGTAAGCCACAGATATCTTGAAGTTGGTCGGCTCCCTTGCGTGCCTTCAGCTCTCGGACTATACCATGTGTTCTCGTATCCGGCCACGCTATGGCATTGTATAATGTTTCACCGCTCTCACTATCCCAGACCACTGTAGTCTCTCGTTGGGTGGTGACACCAATGGCCTTTATTTCGGAGACTGAGTGACCCAGGTCGATAAACGCCTTTGTGCCCTTCTCCACGCATGTTTCAACAGAGGCGAATATCTCCTGAGGGTCATGTTCTATCCACCTGCAGAGTGGTCAATGGTTGAAAGTATTTTCATGGACATTGCCGTGATGGCGTACCCACCCCGAATGCGGGTACATCTGCTTGAATTCTATTTGGTGAGAGGCTACTGGTGCTCCCAGACCATCGAATACCAGGAAACGTGTACTCGTTGTGCCTTGGTCTATTGCACCTATGAAAGAATTTTTAAGTTTCTCTTTGTCCGCTCGGGAGGAGCCTCGCAAATTCTTTGCAGCGTGCTCTACCTCGGAAGTTGTCATCGTGGCAAATGAGTTCCGGCGTTCAGTAGAAGTACGTGTCCGTGAACTATTACCCTGATATAGGCATCAATTGCAGTATATGAGTGTCGCTAGAAGCACGAGGTTCTAAGCTCTGGAGAACATCATATATAGACACTGCTGGAGAGAAGGAATGTGGCAGAGCCGATCATAGGGACGTCAACCATATATGTCTTGGGTGACGGCGGGGCGTCTGAGCTTGGAATTTCATCAGTCCCTCCTCATTGACGAGGGCGGGGTAAAGTGACGGTAGCTACAGTAACCGATGCAGCAGCGAAGTAGATAAAACAACCACACGGTAAAGTGAGGAGCTATAAAATATAGAATATAAAATAAATGTAGGCACAGAATTCTATGAGATATTCCGACTATGTGTGAGTATGAGTTGATCAATCCGGATTGGCATCATAATTGGCGACATGGAAACGCGCTCCCAGTGCACTTAAGGGGGAACAGCGGGCAAATGAGGAGCTTTTGGGTGACAACCCTCGTCATCACATATTGTACATGGTAACGCGGAAGAAGCAACAGCAGATCCTTCTCAAGCGTCAAACTATCGCTGTGCCCAGACACCATGTAGCCGATGCCTCCCTCGATGCTTGACGACACACCTGCCAACACCACGCTATGCGCCTGAATGCAAATAAAACCTCTCTGGGCCGACCCCATCAAGGAGACGAACAATGAGCCCAACTTCAACTATGAACGCCACCCTATGCAAAGTAGCTCTTCCATAACACGCCATCCAGATCTTCTGCTTGCTCTTGGGAGAATGCCTATATCCGTATATCAGCATCACAATGCATTGTGATGGTTTTCGATAATGACATAATCAACATACCTTCAGGTCCATGTGCCATGTGTCCTGCCTCGTCTTCTTGAACTCGCTCAGGATACTCTTCACACTTTTACCTACCATACCAGGATCAGAGTTGGCCTTGTTAGCTAGCGTTGTCAGAACGCCTGGGATCCACGCAGGCGGTGGGGAAATATACGGAAAGGCCTGCACGAGGGCACCGAGTCCCAGTACAGCTGCGTGGCGAGTAAGAACCAGCTTCGTGTGCTCAGGTGTGGGTGTGCTTGTTCCAGATACCGGTACGGAAGCACCATTTCTAGGCTTTTTCGGTAGTGGCGAATCGAGAAGCATCTTTGTAAACTTCTTGCTAAGATCTTGCACAACACTTGTACGCAACGCAATCGGCGAGCATCGAATTATACCAGAGAGGGTAGAGGCCCCGCCTAAACGTACCTCGAGCTGAGTATCTTCTAGCATGCTTGCGACACAATCAAATAGCTTCTGTTGCTGTTCACGGGAGATAAGGAAAAGACGTCGGAAGTACACCACTTGCATATTTATCAAGACTCGGAGGCGCTGGTGCCATAACGAGGAGGTTGTGCCAATACGGATGAGGGCAGCGATAAATTCTGCGTCTTCACCTATTCGATGCGGAATGTTCGGAAGGTGTCTGAAGACGTGGTATGCTAGACCCTGGAGCTCTTGATCTTCCTTGATGTCCATCATATGCAGTAGCTGCTCCATGAATACATTCGGGAAGAATTGTAATAATTGTGTGCACTCGTACGAAGACAACGTCGAGTCAAGCCACAGTAGCACAGTCTTGCTGCCGGAAGTGTATGACGAGGGCACTTGTGAGCCTGGCTTGCGTTCTAGCCTCCACTTTTCCAGACGCTCAAAGATGTCAATGATGGTTTTAGAATAATCCTCCGACGGCTGGTATGGGCGTGTCCCAATTGAAGACGCCGCGTTCTGGTCCTCCACTAACGTATCAGTGTCTTTGTACGACTCATGGTACCGAGTACGGTAGATGGTAGCTAAAGTGTGCCCCATGGCTTCACGGACACCCTTGTAAGGATGATCCAGATGCTTGATGAAGTCTTCGATGATGGGTTTCTCTAATTGGAAGTGCCATCCTAAGTCACTTACGCACTGCTGCAGTAGTTGTATCTTTGAGCTTTCTTTGAATGCCGCATTCGAAGCCATGTCTAATTTAAAAGAGGCGAGCGAATCGACAAGGGGCCATGATCGCCGTGGATCCTTTCCTTGCAGAACTAGGTGTAAAAATGTCATCCAGTAGGCGGAATTTTCAGGCGTTAGCCCATCCGCGAAGACTCTCTGCACGATGGGGAAGGCATACCCCCATATCGTAGTTCGCCTCTCAACAGGTTTGTCGACAGTGGATGTCAGAAGAGCTCCTAGGATCTCCGCTGTTGCACGATGCTGATGCTTATCAGACCCGTCACCAAAGATCTTAGCGACCTCTTCTTCAATGTCTGAGAGGTTGGCGGTCGTGAACCCTTGATACATGAGCTCGAAAGCGTAGACCAGCAACAGTGCGCTAGACATGCGGAAGCGGTCTGCGGCAGCATCGCGCGGCTCTTGCTTGAGATAACCAAAGAAGGCCGAGAACCAGGCCCGGTCCAATAGTTTACCGATTTGTTCGAGTACTCTTCGCTCTGCATCGTCAAACTCTAGATCAGTCTTAGGATTTGACTTATAAGCGGGCATAGTCTTGTCCCATACAAGCCAACCAGGATAGTCATGATCGATGAAATATTCTACTTCCGCCTGCGCAAAACTTGCTAGAAAATCTTTGGTCCAGCCCGAATCCTCCCTGCGCGTCGTAACTTGAATCTTGGCCGGAAGGAACTGCCTGTCCAGAAGATAATTCTCATAATTATGCTGTGCACTCGCACGAGAGTCTATTAAGGAGAATAAGGCGACGAGAGCGCCAGAATAGAGGCCTCTTAAGCCAGGATGCGAGTCGATTGCACCTCGAGAAATGAGATCTACCATGTTTTCAGATGCTATACTGTCGAATCTGAAGCCAAGGGTGATCACAACTGCGGCAGTACGGCTCGCCTTTTTCCAGTGCGATTTCCTAGCCATGTCAATGAGTTCTTCCGACAAGGCAGCTTTCTTGGCTTCTGTTAGGGAGCGCTTTTGCACGACTTTCTCGTTCTTCTTGCTTATCGTCGATTGAACATCACCGGTCGGCGCTATAGCTCGGATTACATCCTTCTCCAGAATGACTGTTCGCTCAAGTGGCCTCCCGAAGTCCATGATTTGGAGAGTGGCCTGAGAACAGAGCCTTTGAATCGACGGCTTATCCGTTGTGCTCGCGGCGATATAGGCCTTTATAACAGACGGGGCATATCTCCAATCGCGGCCGATTGTCTTGGCCAGACTACCAAAAAGTAGCGAATATATGGCGCCTTTGATACGAGGGAAGTCACTCTTCTCCACACCGGTCTCAAGCGCAGCCAACAAGGGGGGTATCACCAAAGGCCGTGCTCCAATAATGGATTTGAGGGCAGCTTCTCCTGCGCTTTGCGCGTTTCGACGAACCTCGGTATAAAGCGAAACGCCCGATTCAGCGAGATCGAGAAGAAGCTGCTTCGAAAGGTCGGATTTCGGTCTCGGAGTCGAATTATGGCGGAGGCGCTGTAAATGATACACGTTTGCTCTGCGAAGTAGTAAGGGCCTCGGGTATTCTTTTCTAAGTCCACTCACTTTGTATGGATGGATATCCGCAGACAGAAGCCTCGTGACCCGGTCCAGCACGTGGGCAGATCTCTCGATTCCAACATCAATGAACCAAGACCTATAGGCAGTGTACAGAGGGCCGAAACATGCTACGTCGTCTTCCTGCTTTTCGACCAAGAACCGATGAACCTTATGCAACAACACCCCTGCTCTTTCCCGCAAATCATGGACTTCTTCATGAACAGGGTCGTTCTCCCTAAGCGAATACCCTACCGGATACTTGAATGTTGGCTTCACCTCATCCTCTTCAGAATCTTCCATTGAGATGTCTGCATCGTTGCTCTGCCCTTCTGGGGTGACTCCATTTGTACGAACGATGTCAACACCATCGCTCATGTCCGTGTCAGTGTCAGAATCCTGTTTATTAACAGCATATGAATCGAAAAGCAAAGATACACCCGAGAGCAGCAATCTAAGAAGCACAAGGTTCCGTGATACTTCGTCTGACCATTCTTTACCAGTGCCATCTCGTTTGATGCTTGAGTTTCCATCAGTGAGCGCGGCCAATTGGTGCAATGCGCTTTCGCCTTGAGCTTTGAACAATTCCACAGCAAAATCTATTTCCTCTTTGCACGGGACGTGCCATTTGATGTTGATGCTTTGGGGATCTGGGATCATTCCCCAATCCTGGGGACCAAGACCCCTAACGAGCACGTCTGCTTCGTACAAAGAATAATCAATGGTATAAGTACCCGTAAGATTAAGAAGCAAATGGTGAATGTAGTTGGAAATGTGTACAGTTGGTATGCCCTTACACTTCTGCTGCATGTAAACCGCGATGTCAAATAGTTCCTGCTTGTGGTTCAATACGGCGTCACCAACATGAACCACACACATGCTTAGCATGCTGACATTCCAAACAAGCCCACGATCCCTAGGGAGTACATCGGTCCCAGTGTTGCGAGTTGATGCAGCACCATTTTCATCAATCTCTGTTCGAATGGACTGTATTAACATGGGTATCAGACGCTTCAGGGCCTTCACTGGATTGACTTTGCACAGGGCACTGCAAATAAAGGCCATGGCATCTCGGGCTTGATGAATGACATGGTTGCCAACAAAATCAGCAATCTTGTTGAGTGCTAGATCATACAACTCAGGAGACAAGGAAGCTAGAAGAGGCGTGAAGGTGGCTGGTAAGGTATTCACAACGTTCTCTTCCGGTGAACCTGATCGTACTCTTGAGGCGTCAGGAAGATTTTCTAAAAGAGTAAAAACTCTACCTAGAAAAGAACTCAGGAATTCGGCAAATGATGCCGTTGAAGCACGAAGTATCATCTCCTCATCCTCATCGCTGAGTTGGTCTTGGTAGTCAAGCTCCACGTTAACGCCTGCTTGTTCCATCCTCTCGACTTCGGAGGTAATCCATTCAACTGCAAGCATACTGCCACTGATGTTGCCGTTCCCTCTGGTCAAGTCGTGGAAGGGTATATTGTAAGAGACTGATTGAACGTACGATAAAGTGTACAGAGTTTTCTCAAGGTCATTTGCGTCTATTCCAGGGAGAGCAAGACCCAACATAGTAGTGACGTGACACCTGAAGCCTTTTGTGCGTACCATGATCCGTGAGAGTATTTGGAGTGAGCGGAGGGATGATGTTGTGCGGTGAACTTCCACAAGCCCCTGCATAGAGGGATAGATTCGCTGAAGTGCTCCGGGCAATATTAGGCTCGGTTCCAGGTATGCTAAGCTTTGAAGAGTCGACAAGGAGAAATTCATGGCAGTCCCACTCTTAGCATAAATACCCATAAATATAACCTCCCTTAAGCATAAAACAAAACGGCGCTTTAGTACATCGTTAAGTTTGCGTTCTTCTGGTATATCCATCTCTCCACTCTTCTCACGATTCCACCTCATGACGAAGAAGTCTGCAAGGTAGTATACTAGTTGAGATAACGTCTTGGTCCAACCACCGGAATTTGATGGATGGAAAAAGGTTTCCACAGCTTGGACAAGACCCTCGAGACAAGCCATGGTTGAATCGGGTTTACCCAGGCAGGCTGGAGAAAGTGACATCACAATCCATCGGGCGATGTGATGCGCAATCGGGTGCTTCTTTGGATCTCGTTCTAGCATTATCGCAAGTCCTGCATTGATGTCTACTGTGGCGCTGTATGGTGAAGTTGCTTGCCCAACAGGGATCTCAAGAAGACGGAGCACAGCAGTGAATACAAGAGACGACTGGTCTTTGGTGTATATGCCGTATTCTGTGAAAGGAATGTGTTCTGCAGCCAGAGAGTCACGAGCTAGCCGTGAAAACAAATCAAGAAAGTATGTATCGAATACCCTTGAGCGGTTGATCAACGACCACAAGTGGAACAGCGTTGGAAGATACTGCTGCGGTACTAATTTATACTCTGTGGCTGGTGCAGGAGCCGTTGGTAGTAGGAGGTTTAATAGTCCAGCCACCACATATGCACCCTCTGTGAAGGATGTACTGAAGTAGGGTAGGATCTCCCTTAGCATTGCTGGTATGGCCATCGGGTCGAAATAGAGCTGTGCAAAGGTACAGAGTTTGGTGAGTGTGCGGAAATTTCGTTTGACGTTTGTTGTATGAACCATGCCTGACTCTGAGGGAAGTACAAAGACTTTCAATTCCCGGAAAAGCGGTTTCCAATCGAGGGTCAAATCTACGCCAGACCGGAGATAGTGTTTCCGTCTTCAGATGAATTAGCTATGGATTTAGCAAGAGAGGTATAGAGAACCATACTTTGTCAAGACCATAAACATGCTTGAGAACCTCTCAGCGGCTGTCACATCAATGCCCGGTGCAAGGGCAAGTTCATAGTAAAGCTTGACCATCTTGAGCCTTTGTTCCTTCGTTGGGTCAAATTTGAGACTCAACCAATTCCTCATCTCCCTGGTCCAGTGTACAGCCCCGGGCGAGAAGTCTCCAGCTTCAACAGCAACATAGAGGAATTTCAATATCTCGCCAAAGTTTCTCTGCCGCTCAGCCTCGTCTTCGACCTTATAGGGTAGATATCGAAAGTAGGGGTATGTTCTTGGCCTATTACGAGCAATTTGCGTGTTCCCACCATTGCACAGCTCTCCTCCCCCCCCTGGCGAGCTGACACGAGAGGAATCTAGTCCATCTTTGCTAGTAAGTGAAGAGATGAGCTCAGCTATCCTATCTCGAGCACCATCCATGGCTGATACAGAAGGTTAAATGACCGTAGGCGTCTATGTTATATCCTCGCATATGTTGGCAGTCGAGGTGAGGCAGATTCTGTCGAACGCAGAAGCAGTCAGTGAGCTGTCCTACAAGTGGCAAGGCAACATCCTCGTCAAGGAGCTGCATATGGAAGAAACGATGACATACACGCCACACGATTGCCGCAGACAGTACAAACCTGCTCCACACTCAGCAATTGACTAAGCTTCTGATGTTACAGGCCTTGTAACGAGCTTCTCAAAGGTGTAAATATGGTATGGTTGTCAACATTGACTCGGTGAGCTGCTATGTCGGCAATGCTTTGCTTAGTCACACCTTCTCTCGTAACTGTGTCGGTGTCCAAGTGGTGTCGAAGTGATACCTATGGGTTGCTGTGGTAAGTCCTTGGTCCAAAAACTAAGATGTATATTTGAAACAGTTATCTAACAAAATGTTCACACCACTAGATGTAAAATCTGTTGTGGCGGCAATGTTATACTTCGTCAATACATCCAAGGCTCAGCCGGTCTCATGAAGGATATGCTGATCTTCTCGCCCTATAGTCAAAGTAATGAAGAACTCTAGAGAAGAGTCTAATATATTGTGTAGTACCTACTGTTATCATCCTTTCAGAAAATGTTGGGGTTTGAACTATCTATATACGCTTATTCATCGCTCCTTTTGCTCAGGCAACAGTGACATGCGCAAGCACATCCTGTGCTGCGTCTTCTGACAAATCCTTTATCTCTCTTCATCATGTGATTACAATTCCGGAGATGCTTTCGTTCTTCCTTCTGCCGAGAGACTCTTTCGCCTGCTGACTTAGGAGTCTGTAAGAACCATTTTTGAAACCATACCTACGATACTACCTAACTCGCTTACGCCAAATCCTCTGCTAGCAGCTGCCTTTCCGATATCTGTTGAAATGAAATCCTATCTTCATCTAGCATGAGATAGCGGTCATCCAAGCCAGTAGCTATTCCAAGCAGTTGGAGGTGGTTTAGTAGTCGTCGAAAGCTAGGATTGCGGTGGCCATGGTTACCGCTTTTCGTGGTCTAGCACATCAATACCAGGGTGACTCAAACGTTTGTAACCGTGATAGGTATATAGGCCCCACCAGCCAACCCTCCCAAAGCCTATGCGGGCGGCAAGAAGCTTGCAAACAGACCTCCTTGCACGACTCCATAGATGATAATCCACCTCACTGTTGTTTTGGCAGGTCTCCACCGCCTACCAAATATCTGCGGATCACGAGCATCAATTATCATAGATGCTAGCCACCAATACCAGACGGGGTAGCCTGAAGAAAGCCGAGTGATAACCTGTACGTGGTAGTTCGTCAGTGCGAGAGTAGCGAGTACGGCCTGAGGTATTGAGATCCTGCGCAAGATGTCCCTATTGGTAGACGAGGTCGACTTGGGTTCTTTGGTTTTTCTTTTACCTGTTGCAGATCTTGTCGTCTCTTTTGAGGCACCACTGGCCGTCCTAGTCCAGCCGCAACCCCACCTAGCGGACTGCGCAAGTATGTACAGCATAGGTGCCGCGAGCAAGAAAAGCGGAATGTTGGAGACCGTCCAGTACTTTAGAAATCCGACATCCCTAATTCTCATTAGCTTAGACAGCATAAAAGAGTGTCTGTATTACCAGTAATATCTTTGAACCCAAGTATATATACTTGGTACCCACTTTGAACACCACGGTCTCCTGTCATCAGTGGTCTCTGTGTCAACGCAATATTTCCTGTAAGCTACGTATTGCCACGTGATTGGCCCAGAAGCCATGAGACTACCAGCGATAAAGGCAGCACAGAATCGTCGTAGGTTTGCACCAAGATGCTGTCGCAGTAGAAGAGCCACTGCACTGTCGAAAGCCTCGTAGCAAAAAATCAAGCCGCTCAAAAGACCGTTACTACGGAACATACAGGCTAGGGAAAACATGATCCCAGAGGCCGCAAGTAAGATGTTACCTATCCCATCTCTGCCGCTGGACCTTCTTTGGTGACTTCTCGTATAGAGGAAGAACCCAGCAAAGTTGAGGAAAGAGAAAGGGCTTTCGGCGCATGGTGCAGAGAGAAACAATCCAGCGGGAGATATAACATGAAGGAAGGCGGCTAGAAAGGCAAACTTAGGAGTTTTCCATTTGTATGTGTCTGGATTGATGCATAGAGAGAGCTGGTACAGCATATGAACAGATAAGAAATGGAATCCATGAGCCATGAGAACACCAGCCAAGGATTCTGCGTAGTGCGATTCCACAGAGACAATGCTTTTGATCCCTAAGAAACATTAGGTATCTTTGCCGATTTGCTATACAACAGTAGGGATACCTGTAGTAAAAAGCGCTAAAAGCTTGGTAAACCCCCATCCAAACGCCCATTCCTGCTCGAACTCATACCCGCGGCGGGCGATTTGGGTGAAGTATATCGCATCCCACCTGACCAAATTACTCAAATGAGATGCCTTCGGACTGTTGGATATCAAATGACCGTATTCGCTGCTTTGGGAAAAGAGCAAACTGCTGGAAGTGTCATAACCAGGGCCTGGGGCTAGTAGGGCGATTGACAGAAGAAAGAGTTTCCAGAGTAGAAAAGACAATGTCAACGACGTTCGAGAGTACTTCAGTGATAGTTCCCAAAAGCCCATTGTGCGTTGCTCAAGCTTGGTGACCTCAGACCCCTTAACCAAACTTAGCACCCTCGGCTACCCTGGCTTGCAGTTGGGTTGCTGCCACTTGCTGGGCAATCGATCCTGCGGGTAGGGCTTACTGTATAATTCAACACAGACCTACCTTACCTTCTTTACTACACAATCGGTGAAGAGAAAAACCTGTATATGCAAACTATGAAGAGGTCGCTCGACGAATTGCCTCCAGAGCTGTTATCGCAGATCATATCTCATTTGGAAACCGCTCGAACGTTGCTGTACCTATCTCTGGCTTGCAAAAGACTTCGCGACTACATTGAGAGAGATGGCTTTCGAGTATTTGTACAAATTAGGTTTCCTTCCATCCAGACCCCCCCATACTGGAAGGATGCTGTCAATGCCCTGACTACGTTGTCACGAGCTTGGGATCGAAAAGCGTTCATAGCACGATGCGTAGCACCTGACATAGGTCCCAATGGGCGGTCAAAACATGGGAACAAAGCTCGCTCGTGTCACAGGCGAAAGGTACAGACTATGGGATACCAGCCAGTTATTGATAGTTACATTGACTGCTACGGGCCAGACTGGGGTTCGAGAAAGGAAGTTTTGGCGTGGGGCGGAGGTGCAGACCTAATGGTAAGGGTAAAGGGCATGGGTGGCAAAGCAGAGAGAGCGTATCAGGCCTCACATGTTAGGGGAAAGAAAAAAGAGCTGTTTGACCAGCACCATCACATGACCGAGTGGGTGATGTACAGGGAGGCCGGTTTCGTTGACGGGAGGGACGATATTACGTCTATTAATTTGCTGCGGCCATCGCAGAAACCCACAAACGAATCTGAATACATAGTGGTAGGGAGAGCAAGTGGCCATCTTGAGGTGGTGAAGGTTTCTGTAACTGGTTCGCCAAGCTATAAGGTCGCTGGGTTGGTAAGTGGAAAATCCTTACGATCTGCCAGTGTCAACTCTGCTGCAGACCCACTAGTCGCTGCATGTGTGGCAGACAGCACTATCTCCTTATATTCCATTAAGTTAGACCGAGGTTGCCTAGAACCAATCGGAGAGATTTCTGCAATCCCGCCAGGTCAGTCCGGACGAACTTGGTCAACGCAATTCCTACGCCATGACCGTCTGGCAGTGGGACTTGGGCCTTTCGAAGAATCTCTTCATGTTTATAGCCTCGGACAGAATGGGATCTCGACAGCATCCGTGCGGAAATTTGGGTTTCATAACCCATCTGCCGACAGTCGGCTTGATACAGTGGGTAATGAGGTTAGTTGCACCTCGACCGTCTACTCCATTGCGCCACTTGCACCGTCCTCTTTGGCCGGAGGTGCTGAAGGAGACCTATTTTTAACTGGGGGTTATGATGGTACTGTCCGGTATGTTTCGCTGAAGTGACAACGACCTGGCTTATCGGCGATGATTAGAGAGAACCATAATGGCCATTCCTCTGAGGTAAGCTGACAGATTCCATAGACTTCACGATCTTCGCTCGCCCTCCCCAAGAGTAACCTCCTTCAGTGACCTCGTTGACACATTTTCCGCAATATACTCCCTCCTATCGTTTGGTCGAGAGCGTTTCGTCGCTGGCGGCGCTCGTCACTCGATACTTAAGGTTTTTGACCTTCGAATGCCTGGCGGTAAGCTTTACTATGCTACAAAACTTGACGACTGCTCTTCAATCACGTCCCCTAGCCACCCGATCAAAACTTCATACACAGCAACGTCCACCTGCTCAATCCACAAGTACAAAGTCTCTAACCGCCTGGACTGGAACGTCTTCCTCAACGTCGGCTGTGATCAAAGTATGGGACGAGTATCAGACTCTCCAATATATTCTCTATCTTCTCCTTCATCCTTCTCACCTAGCTGGTACGCTGGAGTTGAGGGCAAAGTTATGCAAGTAGACATGGTCTCAATGATGGACCGACACCATGATCCTGTGTTTAGATATGGACCCAACAAAACAGCCGATAGGGATGCAGATGTGGTCAGCAAGTGGAATCCCGAAAACGATGCTTTACGCCTCCCAGCCTACGAACAGAAAGCAGGAAATCTCCGCCTTATAAAGCAACAAAGGGTTGGCAATGTTCGTGGGTTCAAGGATGACTGGGACGAGAGATGGCAATGATCTCCCTAACGCGCTTCATTGACATAACAATACTTCACAATACAAGTAATGATATAGTGGTTCAAACCAGTCCATGGGTTCGTTCAATGCTTTGAGACACTGATACGAGATGTATTTTGCATGTGAGCGCCCGGGGTTTTCTACAATAGTCTACGGTAGTCACAAATTCACAGTTTCCGTGGAGATCGAGAGGAATCATCTACTTACTGAAATACAATACGGATAGTAGGTACTTTACTCCGTAACGGTACCTTAATCTGACAGCTGCAATTCATTGGCCTTGGAATTCGGAAAAGACCCGCCCACGCCGCCTTTTACCTCCTTAAGGTACTAGTACAGTATGCACTGTCGATCATGCAAACCCCCCATGTCGGCCGCCCTAGAAATTATTCCGGGGTTGCGCTACGCTTTTCTTTACCAGAACCGTATCCAGAACGTGTCCTGATCTCACTCATCTTACTTCCTCTTGGAAACCCCAATTGAAATTTCTTTGTTCGCTGGGGGGTAACCTCTACCTGACTAAGAACTCATCGTCAACTGTTACACTCATTTGATCAAGTAGCACTTTCTTTACCCAGCTGAATCCCAGTCAAGCGAGGACACTTAACCAATCCGTAAAATGAAAGGTAAGAGCGAACGCATTCACCCATAAGTGCACATGCCTCTGACATTCAACTCTACAGCTCTTATTCTTGTCGGCGGGTATGGCACTCGTCTGCGACCTTTGGTACGGCTCTACCTCCCTCGAGTGCCAGGGAGAAGCTCTGGCTGGAGGAGAGATGCTCGATCAGCCTGAAGTATTCTGACTGCCATCAGACCCTCACACTCCCCAAACCATTGGTCGAGTTTGCGAACAAGCCCATGATAGAGCATCAGGTGGAGAATCTGGCGGCTGCGGGTGTGACCGATATTGTCTTGGCTGTCAACTACCGGCCGGAGATCATGGCTGCAGCACTGAAGAAGGTATGTAGAGAGTTTGGTTTCTGGCGTTGGTTGCTTGGATATGGCTAAGTACGTACTAGTACGAGAAAGAATACAACGTCAATATCGAGTTCTCCATAGAGACAGAGCCACTCGGAACGGCTGGTCCTCTCAAGCTGGCTGAGAAGACCCTAGGCAAAGACGACACGCCGTTCTTCGTTTTGAATGCCGATGTCATCTGTGACTACCCATTCCATCAGCTAGCGGAGTTTCACAAATCGCACGGCGAGGAGGGAACCATCGTGGTAACCAAAGTCGAGGAACCATCCAAATACGGAGTAGTCGTTCATAAGCCAGCGCATGCCTCTCGAATTGATCGTTTTGTTGAAAAGCCAGTGGAATTCGTAGGCAATCGTATCAACGCCGGGATCTACATTCTCAACCCGAGCGTTTTGAAACGTATCGAGCTCCGTCCCACATCCATTGAACAAGAAACTTTTCCAGCGATCTGTAAGGATGGTCAATTGCACTCGTTCGATCTCGACGGCTTTTGGATGGACGTTGGGCAGCCAAAAGACTTCCTCAGCGGCACTTGTCTTTACCTTTCTTCGCTCACTAAGAAAGGCTCGAAGAAACTCAGTCCATCTTCGGAACCCTATGTCTACGGCGGAAACGTGCTTGTCGATCCCTCCGCAAAGATTGGGAAGAACTGCAGGATTGGTCCAAACGTGACAATCGGTCCAAACGTGGTTGTCGGCGACGGCGTGCGGTTACAACGTTGTGTCCTTCTCGCCAACTGCAGAGTCAAAGACCACGCTTGGGTGAAGTCTACTATTATTGGGTGGAACAGCTCGATAGGCAAGTGGGCTAGACTCGAGAATGTTTCGGTCCTTGGCGACGATGTGACGGTTGGCGATGAGATCTACGTTAATGGAGGATCTATCCTACCTCACAAGTCAATTAAGCAGAACATCGATGGTAAGCTCCTGTCCCAGCAATCACTTGGAAACAACCTGAATACAACGCTGACTGGTACAGTTCCGGCTATCATCATGTAAACATGGTTCAAAATGTTCAGGCATCTATCAATACCACGCAACTATATGGAGGGCAGTCGACGTTCTCAACAAATAAGAATTCTATTTGCTCTGGCATGAGTGCATCCTCATCTCTTCTCGTTTCCGAGGTCCTCGCTTGGAGCTCTTCGTTCAAATTTACGCATAGACGGTGTTATTTTAGCGCTTCGATATCATAGAAGGAATGGGTAGTAAAAGTTCAGGGCGTCGCCTACGGGCATTTGCTTTGGCGGTAGGACCGGCTGGTTTGTCTGAGCAGTCTGTTCTGTACAATAGAATCCATACATGTTCCCGAAGATTTTCACGGTAGCCTTGACCACTTTGATTCTCTTTGAAATACCTTTTCTGGCATGTGATCACCAGGATGATTACTAAATACTGCGTCACTCGACCGCCGCCCTCATGCAACCTCTTCAAACCGTGTACCATTATTAAACTTAATCTGACCTTAGAAACTTAAAGGTCTGAATACTCGAGGCGCCGTATTTCCTAATACCTCATAACTCCACCTGTCCGTCGAAGAGCTGTTAAAAGTTCCTACGCCCTCCTTCGTAGACGGTTTCCCAAGGCTCCCCTCTCAACGCTGTAAAACGCAAAAGTCGGAGAATACATCGTTGCAAGTGCGTTCACTATACAAGCAAGCTTTAGTTGGAGAACTGGGGCAGGTTGAAATGTCTATAAAGTCAGCTCACTCCCAGTCCGCTATCTTCCCTAGAGGTTACAGGTTTCTCAAATGGCTTTTTCGCTTTGTACTTGTCCACTCCTTCTTTCCTACGCAAACAAGCCGGTACAGAATAAGAAGCTAAACATATGTGGCGTTACTATCACAGTTGGGTTATGCTTGATGGACGTCAAAATTTTGTACAACTGCCTCGAGAAGTATTACTCTTCACCTCGCCACCGAGAACGTCCTTGACTTTATCGACTCCAAACAAATATCCAGGAAAAGAGCCGTTGGCTATAAATTGCAGTGCTGGCACGGCTTATATTACGAATCAGCGGGTCGGTTCGCTTCAAATCTGGGGCTCATGATGACTGGCTGATAGTATTGAGGTATAGGTTGTCTACCTCCCCACCGTTCCATCGCCACAGTTCCAGTCCTTTTCTGCTCCAATCCTAAACCTCCAAGACACCCATGTCCAAGCACCTTTTTTCGGCGCAAACGGATGGACCGGGATTTTGAAGCCAGTAGTTGGTGGAGGAATACCACCTCATCATACGTTTATCGAGCTTAAGATGACTTTCAAAGAAGGCGGGGCTTTTGACTTTGCGTCAACATACGAGCGAGTAAAAGAGACGTTATCCCAGGCGCTGGAAATGGCGAGGGAAAGCGGAAGACCATCAGCGGCCGATCTATCCGAAGTAAATCTAGAGCAACTTCCGGCTTATGAAGAGGCAACTGGAGCGCCTGCCTTGCAGCGGCCGACACCGATATCAAGAACAGCAGCTCCACCGACTCAACCGAGGGATAGTGGCATAGCAGCCCCATCTGACAACGAACAAGGCACAACCTCATTGTCGGCAGATCTGTCTAACGGGCATCCGCATCCGACCGAGCCACCCCCTGGCTACGAGGAAACGCAGCAGAATAGTATAGCTGAGAGTTTGGAGCGGGGTATTAGAAAGGGAGAATCTGTACAGTTATAACCTTACGGGTGTTGGCGTCGGGGTCAGGGCATCGATACGGCATCTAAGATTATCATCAAAGTGTTTTTGAAAACCTTGACGACAAACAGTGCTGATCCGTTATGATGAAAATATAATCTTATGGTCGTCACGTCGTGCCTTAGACATTGTCAAGTTCATTTTCCTGCGGAGCTTTGTCCGATCCTTAGCTCAAACCCCCTAAGCCAATCAAAATCCTTCAATCCAACCCGGCAAATCCCTTCCCGTCACAACTTTCTTCCACCGCCGACCACCTTTACTGCTCTTTAAAACCCACAACCACCCTCTCCACCACCCATTTAACCACCGCCCTCATATCCGCGATGGGCTTCGCCGACATTCTCTCCGATCTCTACGCCTCTCTTTCCTTCGCGGAAGCTCACGCTGACGCTCCAGCCCCCGAGGAAACCGAGAACGAGGGACAGGAAGAGCACGGGGAGGAGAAGAGTGAGGAGGAAGGGGAAAAAAAGGAAGAGGAGGAAGGAGGAGAAGCGGAAGAAGAGGAGGAGGGCGGGGCTGACGAGAAGGAGGAGGAGGAGGAGGAGGAGGAGGAAGAAGAGGAAGAACCGGAGGATATCAAGCCGAAGTTGGAGGAAGGTATGTGCTTCAATTGTACGCTCCCGAGAGAAGGGTTATGGTCATGCGACACAGACTTCAGATTTACCGTTCAGTATCTTCCCCTATCTAACACTACTCGCCTACACTACATTTTCACGCTCCAATATCCGCCCCCCAATCCCGCACCCACCCTCACATGTTGTTCCACCTTACCACAATTCCTAATCTGTTGACTAATTTTCTCTATCCTCATGAATAGAATGCGCCCACTCCGCCCAATGCGCCCCTCTTAAGCACCACTACGATGAGTGCGCTGAGCGCGTAACGCAGCAGCACGAGAACCCGGATCACAAGGGGCCGAAGGAAGATTGCATTGAGGAATGTAAGTCTACATTTTCGTTCCTCCTGATATCTGACTTTTGTGAGATCTATACCCTGGTGAATTGACCGATGGTGGGGTTGTGAGCTACAAAGAGAGCAAAGAAGGAACTGCCTTGGATCACGGACCCCAAGGAAAAGAATTGGGCTAAATATCTGAATTATCACAGTCTTTCACCTCTCGCACTGCGCAACCCAGTGTGCAGCTCCAAAACTCTTCCGAACACTACGATAAACACGTCCGGAACACGTCGAAGAAGAAGCACAGCGTGCAACTTCGAATTCAGACGGTCGGCCTATGCAATCCTGAGTCTCAGTAATTGTCTCGATGATCCGCCATGTACATACATTACCCTCCGCCAAAGCCTCGGCAGCCATTTGCGCATATGAGACTTCCTCTTCTGATAAAATGTAACTCTATCGTGTCCCAGATGGATAGAAAAGATGTATTGCTTTGGTCGGTAGAGGGAGATTAGAGTGTATCAACAATTGCATCTGATAGGATTGTCCCGAGCATATATTCCTGTTCATTCGAAATATATCGTTCTCTCCACCAACGTAATTTTTCTATTCATACATCTCTTCTCCTTTATATAGTATGTACATTAGCACGTACTCGCGTCCCCAAGATCATATATCTACAAATATCAGTTCTTCGAACCTACACTCCCTATCCCGCATACACGACCGCCCTATTTCCCCATCTCGTCTCTTCTTCACAGCGCCTGCGATACAAGAAAATACGACACGGGCCAGTGTGACATCCCTCTAGTGCACCTTGTTACGGAATCATAATTGGTCTGGATTACAACAGGTACATGCGTGCCTTCTGGGTTGACGGATCTACAGAGAAGTGGCTGAATTGATACCAAACTTCAGTACGAACAAGCAGTGGAGGTCCGCAGGAAGTAAGGGGCAGTAGCCGCCATATCTATCGTTGGTCGCACTTTCATGAACACTCATAAAAATTAAGTTGCGGCGTATTTCTTCCTATATATTCGACAATGAGTCGGAGTTTCGTTATAAGCAGTCCCTTGTGCAGAGCCCAAAACTTATGCTTGTAGATAATACAATGCGTTTGGAAGTAAGGGTACCTGACTGTCAAGATAGCAATGGAGTTTCGGGGACCCTCACCCAGACGTCGGACAGGGGAAGCGCCGTCCATCAACCAATAACTGATAACCACACAGGGCTTGAATGTTTTGATAGTTGACGCCTCTTTCCCAATCTCGTCTTTCATTTGATTTCCCGACAGCGCCTGCGATACCAAAACCATACGTTACGGCCCAGTGTGGCACCCATTCGCTGGACCGACCCTGAGCAATGTCTATACCCCCAAAAGTTTGTACCAGGAAACAATAGACATCAAAAGTGAGTATATAAATATTTATACACCCTTACTTCCTTACTCCCCCCTCTCGACCTCCACCCTCCCCTTATCAACATCCAACCTCTGGTTCTTCACACTCCCGCCTACCCATCCCAGCGCAAACCCGCTCGGCGCAATCAGCATTGCAAGTACCGCCTGGAAAACCAACGCCCACTGCATATGAAACGGCGGAGTGCCCTCACTGCCAACTTTCAACGCATCACTGATGACGATGAAAACCCCGCCTAGCAGCTGGCCGCCCGTCCATAAGATCACGCTCGAGGCTTCGGGGCCTACGGGGTAGGTGACTTCGGCTAGCCACTCTAACACAACGGGCAGGAGGCCAAAGCTCGCGGCGCCGAGGATGCTGAGGATGATGTAGGGGGCGATGATGTTGCGCGTTGGGGGTGCCCAGATGAATGCTAGGTAGCTAAGCGCAACGATTGCGATAAGAACTTTTATGACGGGCAGATAGGCTTTTGAGCGGTCAACTAGCGGGCAGATGACTGCGGCGGCGACGAGACCGACAAGGATGAGGAGGGCGCCGGCGATGCCGGATTCAGATTCGGAGAACGAGTAGGGGGTAAGTATTTGGGTGAGGAGGGAGGAGATGGAATTGAAGAAGCCGACGTAGGTGGAGAATGGGAGAAGAACGAGGTAGAAGGACGGGGAGCGGGCGAGAAGGGAGAGGGTTTTAAGTAGGGGGAGCTGCGCGTGCATGCTGGAGGGAGAGACGGGGGTGGGGGGTTTGGAAGGGAGGAAGAAGGTGGGGATTGTGGCGACCGAGGAGATGATGGCGACGTAGAGGACCATCGGCGGGACACTCTTCGGGGAGCCGGTGGGACACAGAAAAGGGTTGATGAGCTGGCCCAAAGCGCCGCCGAAGGGGTTTGCGAGGGAAGCGATGGCAGTAGCAGAGACACGGCCACGCGGGGAGAACCAGAGGTCTGAGTAGCGAGTCGGTGCGGCGAGAACAAAGGGTTGAGCGAGGCCGATGAGGATCTGGCCGAACATGGTAAGTCCGAAGCTTGGAGGGGAGATGCGGGTGCCGGCGTAGCGGATCCAGTTCCCTAGGAGGATGAGGAGGGAGGCACAGACAAAGGCAAGGCGGGGCCCGCCGGTGTGGAGGGCGTAGAGGGTGAAAGGGGCGGCTAGAACGAAGGCGAAGAGAAAGGAGGTTGAGAGCCAGTTGATTGTTGAAGCGGAGGTGGAAAAGTAGGTTGCGGCGGTGTTTGCGACGGCGGAGAATGAGAGCCACTTTTGTGGGGTTAGTCACTTTCTTGGCAATCAATTGTTTGCTTTCAATGCATGGATATGCTTACGTCCCAGCTCACGACTATGTTGAGTAAAACCGACTGTATCAACCCGAACCACCTTCTCTTGTATTCTTTGTACTCGATCTGCCTCCCTTCCGCAGGAAATTCCATCCTATCTAGCTCAAGCTGTCCTGAAGGTACTTTGCGACAGCTCTCATCAAACTCATATCTGGTTTCCACATGCGATTGGCCCTCTTCAATACTTTGATCCGGGTTTAGATCAGCCAGGTGTGTGTGAGAAAGTAGGCGCTCTTGCTCTTCATTTTCTGTCTCCTCCGGTTGGTAACCACTTCCACTCATTGCTCAATTGCATCGCGGAGATGAAGAGGCTGTAAGAAGATCGTCAGCTTATTCCGTTCATGGGCAGTGTCATGCTCCATGTGCAGGCGTGGGTGCAGCTTGGTCGGCCGAAGATTAGGTCGTTTGGGCCGCGACCGCTGCTCCGAATGTAATGCTAGGGAGAGGACATTTCAAGATAGTATCGGTTTGTGAGAGAAGGACTAACAAAAGAAGGGAGAGAAAGATTTTATGCTTACGAATATATATCAAGAGAACAAATGATAAAAAATGAAGGCAGGATCATCTTTCTGACTGGAGCACCTTTGTCGACTTCCTTGGATTGGAAGGAAGCAGCTCTGTGTGCTCCATTGCAGCCCTGCTTCTCACGAAGTAGTGAGGAACCTCAGAGATCACTGTCAAGCAAAGATGCCAAACCAGCTTGGCGATCTCTTTCTTTGGAACGAAATCACTTACCAACAGGACTAACACAAGCCCCCAAGGTAGATGTGGAACTAGATCACCGACAAGAGGAGGCGTATTTTTTGACCACGGACGAACTTTCATTTATCTCGTCTTCGCCTGACGAAGACTACCTGCAAGCGTCGCAGATTTCTTCAAATAGCCAGAATGATCTTCTTTCCCAGTATTACGATCATTCTTTGGCTGTCCATGAAGAGATACCGTCCTCCCAGATAATTGACCCCGAGTCGTCCGTTGATACATCCTTTTCCACGAGTTACGAGAGTACTCCCCTGCCGTCTAGTGGCGACACAGATATCTCTTCCGGGATAAGACTTCCGCCAGCAGGGCTGTCTTTTGGCCGTGTAATTGATCTAAGAGACGTTCCCAATGCGGGATACATTCGGTCAATCGAACCGCAAACTATGACCATCAACCTCGTTGCAGGTATCATCGCCATACCTCAGCCACGCGTGATCATAACTCGCAAAGGTAGATGGAAAGTTGAATTGATAGAAATGCTCATTGGCGACGATACTAAAGCTGGCTTCGGAATCAATATCTGGCTTCACCCTCCTAGGTCCGTTGTGGACGGACGTGATATGGGATTTCAGGTGTCGCAACTACGGCCACAGGACATTGTGCTTCTGAAGAATGTGGCCCTAAACTCATTCAGAGGCAAGGTATACGGGCAGAGCTTGAGGAAAAACGTTACAACCCTAGACCTACTCTACAGAAACACTCTTGGAGTCAATGATCGTCAAGGGCTCTACAGTGCTCAGGAGCTGGAGGCCAAGGGCGCTGAAGATGTCTGCGTTGCTAAAGTAGTGAAAGTCAAACAGTGGGTCATGACGTTTGTTGGGACTGGTGCCACTTCGAGGCAGAATACTATGCAAAGTGGGGCCAGAGAAGGTCAAGGGGTCGGTGACGGGCAGCTGATCGCGTTGCCACCAGATACTCAATAATGAGTTATTTATTTAGCGCTTCCTTTGCCAACAAGAGTGGTTTGGAGTCATGCCCAAATACCTGAGGCCACAGAATGTCTATTTACCTGGTCGTACGGTCAACATTGTCCTTCAAGACCATATCCGATGGTCCTCCCAGCTGGGCAAGCGAAAGCAAGAATCGGGAATCACGACCGTCTATGCCACAAGCCTCCCCATCCCGTCTTGGTCGATCTACCGAGCGAGCAAAGAGAACTGATGGCCGTTTCACGAGCCTTTTTCGGTCTGGCATCACCTAATCACCGTCCTTCCGGCAAATGGACCTCGTGCGTGTTATTTGACAGATTGAAGAAAGGCTTCGAATATTGGGATATCATTTTCAACGTTTCAAGCACGGCGCTTGTCTGATCAATTAGTCTTTGGTCGTCTTTGGTCGTCTTTACTGGCCCATAACTTCCAAGCCCTAGAGAAAACCGTCCAATGCAATTTGCTGCATGCGAGACAAGGACATTCACAGTACAGCCATGCCTGATTGATCGCGTCCGTCGTATGATCTTTTCTCTAACCCCGTTGCCGTGCCCATTTTGCGTGGTAAGCCCCCCTCGCAGCTCTATGAAATCCTCAGAAGCCATCTGCCATATCTGCGGCGAAGACGTAACAAGGTTGCAGAACGCATTTGTAACCGTATCGTCGCTTGTACCTCCGTGTGACAGCTAGATCGAACCTTCCAAGGGTTTTCATAGATGTCACTTTGAGATTTGAACTTTGTGAGATCAAAGTCTTCCGGCCTGAACAGCATCGTCATAACCATTCCGAGAAACTTCTAGCAACCAGTAAAATTCAACTCCGGAGCAGAAGTGGAAAATATTGGCCATGAGTTATTGTGAACCACCCACAATATAACCACCCGCTTTCTCTCTCAAATGAATGTTTCCTCTTTTAGTCTCGCATGCACCCCTATTTTGTATGACAGACTAGATCCACTTCATGAATAGGTCTCGGCCTCGGACTCACAAACAGATGCTGCGTCTCCAAGATGGCTCTTTTGACGTTAGTGAACCTTCACAATCGTTGGACTAGCTTCAATCTGCAAGTACAAAAGGATGATAGACGTTGTGCGTGACTCATGATTAGCTCTTCGATCTGTCTGGATGATGAATTGGCCAAAGAGATAACCACAAAAGTCGGACACGAGCGCCAGTGAATGGTGCGAACAATGTTTAACAGTGTTCATTTACCTCGAGTCTCTTTCAAGTTGTTTCCTCTATCTTCGAACTGAATCCTATCGAGGTCTTGTACAAATCGAACTTAAAAATCAGCCTGAGTGTGTCTAGATGGTTAAAAGTTGTTGCCAACAATTTTTTTTACAATAAAGCAGAGATACAGGCTTTAGTGCGCCACTGAATGCCTCACTCCATGAAACTCCGACCCATGTATCCTTTTTATCTCTCCCACTTCGCTCTCTACATCATCTCAGCACTTGGGGTGAGCACACTACGTCCTGATCCTTCAGCAGTGCGCAGAGCCTTTCCGTATAAACATTTATTTCCTCCCTATTCCACCGTCGTCTTTACTTTCGTTTATGAGGCCCTATGATCTTAGGATACAATCTCGAGAGATGGTGGTTGATAGTGTTCTTCTTCTGTGATTTCGGTTTCTGCAAAATTGATATACACCCTTAGCAACTGACCCAGACTTTGCCCTTTCCAGCCAAGGCCCGCATTTCATGTTACCCAGCTCAAAATGACAAGATCAGGAGACTTACCGGTGCGTCCATACACGCCCGCAATTGTTGCTCCAGCGCCGCGCACCCTGCGAGGCCCTGCCCAGCTGATGCCCAACAGCCTGCATTCATTGTCAGCAATAGCAACCCTTGGAACCAGTTGTAAAACAAATACCAAGCACGGAAGTCATGATGCCTAAACAAGGGTTTGCTCCTTGCTGATTCGGGCGCCGTACACGCAGCTTAGGGAGCGGAGCTAATCGAGGGGGGGCGAGCTTTGTAGAGCCTTTTGGCGGCATATTGGTGGCTGGCAGTCCAGGTTAAGATGGCCTATCGATGTTGCATGATCAGACCATGCAAGTCTGGTCTGGCATCAGAGCGTGAAAGGGAGTGGGTGGAGTGAGGCGCGATAACAGTCTCGAATGCTAGAAGTTTTAAGGTGCAGGCGAAATGATGATTCGAGGTTCGAGACGAGGGCGCTAAAAGTCTTGGCGGGGCGCACGGGCCAGGGTGGTTTGTTTACTCGCCCGCCTCGAATACCGAGTTCATAGACGACTTGTATTCTATTCCACATGTCTTATTACTTCGACTGATCAAACATTGCTAGTATTCAATTGAGCCCCTATCTAGATTGGTCTTTCTTCATGTAGTATTCCCCAAATGGCGTTGCCGATTATGGGAACGCTTCCTTCTGCGTGAGTCTCGCGCCTTCCCCAATCAACTTCCTCAAGGTTTGTTCAAGGGCTCACAACGACATTTAAGAGAAAACAACGCCAATCCTTTTACGTTCCAAGACCAAGTCGCTTCTAACAGACCGCGGGCTTGGGAACGCGCGCCGAAATCACCGTTTGCGAATAGACACAAGGGACGAAAGGTATGGAAGCGGTACGACCTTCGGGCCAAGGGATCTAGCACGCAAGGACATGATACAGGGAACGATGCTTTAGATTCTGAAGAGACGGAGCTTGATGGCGAGCAACCTCCGAGAAGTTCACGGCCTATCAAGCGTCTCTGTCTCAAACATGCACCCGAGCCTGGAAAAGGCGCAGGAGTGGGAAATGCGAATGGTTATATTACTACGCTAAGAGATACGGCGCCGGGGACACCGAGACGTGAGTAGCATGGATTCTATGAAATTTCCAGGGGAATCTTAACTAAGAAATGCCACCAGGAAAATATGCAAGCCGGAAAAGCTTGAGACCTGATCGCCCAAGATCGAAACCTGTGTTTCCAAATGGTGCTGCCGAGAACGCTGAGCTATGTGCGCGTGCTGAAGCGGTGGAGGGCGAAGTACTAGATGACATGTTTCTGCGTGAGAATAGTCCAGTACTGGAAGACCTTCTGGATGTTTCAGGGTCAGGAGGTTCGGACGCTGTCGTTGCAGAAAAAGATGTTGCTAGCCATCCGAATGAAATGGGCGACACCTCGAAAGAGGAGGATGCTCCTAGTAATTTGGACGCTCTGGTTGATGGCTCAGAAGAGGACTATGCTTCTATTCAGGGACTTGTTGTGGCTGATGCAGCAGAGGAAGACTCATTACCGGAGCCGGAGGGATCCATTCAAGAAATCAACCAAGATGAGGCTTCGGGCGCCACCTTCACATACGATGAATCGGCTGCTTTGGTGTCAATACGCGAAGCCAATCTGAGCGGTACCGAAATTGGAGAATCGGACCGGAGAGTTATTTCTATGTCTCCACACGTGAACAAGCACACGGCATGCACTGTGCAGAGTACAGAGGAAGATGAAGAGACCGCCACTTACTCAACACCGGTGCCTGAAGATGCCATAAATTGTATTGAGGCTATCATACCTAAGATGAAAACAGGTCATTTTTCGGAGCCTGATATCAGCGATCTTGCGAATCCTACAGCTTTGGAGGGTATTGATGTGGACTCCAATGAGTTAGAATTTGAAGATAATATAACGCCATCGGAAAGTGTGAAAGAAGAGGCATCCACGGAAATAAGTCAAGTAACACCACATAAACAGAGCATTTTGAAACCCGACCGCCTGAACATCGAGGCTGGAGAACAAAGCCCTTTGTTAACCGATCCCAAAGCTAGCAGTTCTATGGATCTATACTGGAGTCCTAATATTTCGATGGGAGCTCAACGGTTAGATATCACAGTCAGTGAACATACACGGACAAGGTTCTCGAGTAACGGGCAAAAGGATGCCTATAGTGAAGAGGAAAGTTGCAGATCACCTAAGCCTGCCCAGGATGTAGCCGGAGACATTGTCACTCAGGAATTGCCGGTTGCCCAGAGAACCCGGCACAGTATACGCTTGAGTATGGAAGACTTGACACCAGAGGAAATTACCGAGGCGGCTATCGTCTTCCACGACTATAGGAGCAGGAAGAGTTCTGAGCGGATGAGCGAAGCGTCGTTGGATCCGTCTCAGGCTGGAGAAAATTTGGACGATACCTCTCAAACACCACCAAGGGCCGATCCCCTTGTAACGGTAGAAAGAGAAGAAACATTCGAAGAATCGGTGGGGGCCCCCAAAGGAAGGACACGATCTGGTGCTCGATTTAGCGACGATACCAATATGCTCAAAGAGTTCCTCAGCCGAGCGCAAGCTCGAAAGCTTGCTCAACCTAGCAGCATCCCTATGAGCGCGCCCAAACCCCTTGACTCCCCACGCAGAACTCCCCGCAAGGCGCTTGCTGAACTAGATAGCAACTCTCCATCCACGCAAAAGCAACGGGATATTGCCAACCGACCAGGCACCCCACCTGGGAAAGGAAAACTGGCTGCAGTAGACTTTGACGACCTTGAGGAGCCTGTGCCAGAGCCGACGTCATGTCGACGAAGCACGAGAACCCGTTCTCCTGCACCATCGAAGCCCACTCTGGGCGCGCCAAGTTTCATCCCTGTGCGAAGGGCCGATGGAACAGACCCGGTGGTATTGCAGAAATCAGTGGCTCAAGAACTGGCCATAGTAACACGCGCAAACACTCGACGGAACAAAGGGCAAGCGAAGACACCTAGTCTGGCGCTGCAGAACCTACCTACCGAAGGATCGGAATTGGCAGGTGTCAAGCACGGAAACAACGACGCTAAAGCGGTCGGGTGGGACGAGAAGCTTGTATATTTCCAAGATGTTCCCGAGTCGACCGAAGGCAAAGAGGAGAAGCGACCTCGGGTGAGAAGACTTCGAGGTCTCGGTGGTGTGAATGGAACTCCAGCGCCCAAAAAGATGATGGCGGACGTTAACATTGCGTATGGGACGCCGGCGCCTAAGCGACAAGGGAAAATTCGATGATGAGGCAGAATCGCGTTTGTGTTTGGGACATGGCACATTACCCTTTTGGTCTACAGTCTGTTTAGGTTTTTATATCAGTATGCGGAGAAGCTGGGGGAGAAGCTGGGGATTTGCGGCTTGCGTTGATGCGTTGTGCTGGTGGTTCCATGCGGCCCTATGGCCTTTGATATATCGCGTTGACTGGTGCTTATGCATGGATGATCTTGACGGGTGTGGAAGAGCAGTATTCCAGATTGAGTTTGACATGCGTATTCAACGGCCATCTCGCAGTCTGGAGCGGAGGCCTGAGCACATGCCTTTTGGGCATCTCGTCCATCTTGTCTTTGGGCCCTGTCGAGTGTCGAGCCAGTTAGACGATGTAATGTTACGAGGGGTAATAAAATACCCGCGTATAACCGAACGAAACAATCATCCCGATTCTTGGCTCTTGGCTCTCGACTCTTTCATCTTCTGTACGTTCAATTATCACCACGCCCGACATGAGAACAGCCCGGATTTTCCAGGGCGCAACGTTCCCCAAAGAGGAGACAATCCTTTGTCGGCCAAGACTTCAGTTAATGGAATGGTGCAGACACATTGACGGCACGTGGTCACTATGGGGCCGGTTGTTATTATGTCACAGAGTGCCAATTTGACACATCCGTACGGACGCTTTGCCAACGGGAAGACCATGATGCAACACTCTGACTGGATGACTGGAATCATGATTACACGCCCGCCACAGTAAAGTATCTTAACCCTCCCAGATGAGTCGACGGAGATAGATGAGACTACTACCACAAAGGGTAGAGGGGAGGAAACAATTTCTTCCATTGGCAGTCTTTTCCTAGTCAGCTGCTGGACTTCACTACTACCACCACCACCACCACTACTACTACTATACTACTACCTTATACTACTACTACTGAGCAACCAAAGGCGTGAGACCCACCACCCCTTTGCACACTACAAACTTCCAACAATTATTATTACCCCATAGATTGTTCCGTTGTCTTGGAACATATTTCTCCTAACATTTCCTCTTCTTCACATCTACATCTACAACTATCTCCACTCTCACGCTCCTGTGATCCAAGACCTGATTGACGCTGGAATTGATGTCAAAGACCGGAATCGGAAAACGTCGATACCGAGGATGGCCTCGTTCCGTGATGTGCATGCCACACCCTATTCCGACCGATACCAAGCAACAGACTTCCATAGACTCACCAATCGAAGATTCTCATCTCCCATTACCCCAGATTATCAGCCGGCGGAAGAGCTCCTTGCAGCTGCAGAACAGACCAACAACCGACGGACCGTGTCTACTGCCGACAAGCGCCCCACAGTACGACCGTGCGATTCACAGACCCCGAAGCCAGAGGGAATAATAAGAAAAAGCTCATATTCGTCGGTGAAAGAGGATGACTGCGGTAGGCGAATTCTTCTGAAATCTTTTACCTAAGAGTAACCCCACGAAACAAGAGACTGATCAAGCAATATGAGATCAGGCACCGCCCAATCCTTCCTCGAGTCCGTGAACACGCCGACACTGTCCTTGAGGCTTGAAGGTGGTCACAATAACAGCGCAGTAGAGAGCGGATCATGCAGTTGGTGTTGCCGTTGTGGACGGCCTCAAGGGTGGAAACCAGCCGGGCCTCGGGGCAAACTTCGAAGCAAGAGCTACACTGCGCTGAGGACCGGTATATCAGAGCTCTCCGGATGGGGCCCGGGAACACGTCAGGAGTCAGTGGCGATTCCGGTCAAAAATTCCAGTGGCCCTGGGGAAGCGCCGTTGGAAAAGTTGCCTGCTGAGATACTGGGTAAATCACCCAAGTCTACCGCCAGAGCGCCTCCAAGCTGTGCTAATCATGCCTCCAGATGATATCATTGCACAACTTGCCCTTGACAACGATGTCCCTTCCACTGGCTACACGCCACGAAACGTGGATCTCGTCTCCTGTCTCCTGACCTCGCGGACACTGCACGTTGCCACCATCAACACTCTCTATTACCATATCACCATCCCACATTCTTCGAACTTCTCCAAGTTCATGCGTCACCTTTCAGAACACCCTGGCCTGGGGACGCTTGTCAGAAGGCTTGACCTGTCCCACTTTTCACCAGTCGGACTATCGCGCTCGAGGCAGATGAATTCCGAGATCCAAAACATGACTCCAAAAACTCTCTTGAAATGCCTTGAGCTTACTCCGACCCTTCGGGAAATCCTTCTTCAAGAGCACCTAGATGAAGATGTGGACGAGAACGTTCTGCGTAAGATACTGTTCGGCCTGCCGAAATTGAAGGCCGTAGACTTTTGTGCGGCGTCGTCGAAAGCCTTTGCGGACGCTTTTACTTCCGTCGTTTCGGGTTTGACGGCTCCTGCATCACCCATGCTCAATATCCAGCGCCTAGGTTTGCACGAGTGTCAAACCTTGACCAGCGCAGCTTTGGAGTCCCTCCTGCCCAAACTCCCGCACCTTACCATCCTTGACGTCTCCCACACCCGCATGACCGACAAAGCTCTCTACACACTTCCCACAACCGCCCAGCTGACCCACCTCAACCTCGGCCGCTGCACCCAGATTACTGGCGAAGGCGTGGTCGATTTTCTGACAACGCATCCAGCAGCCAAAACCCTTGCCTACCTCAACCTTGCCACCGACATCTCCCGCTACCGCCTCCTCTTGGAATCAGATATCACACGCCTCCTTCCATCCCTACCTTCCACCCTCCGCTCCCTCAACCTCGGCGGCGCGAAAATCCGCCCGAACCATATCCCGCTCCTCCTCCCATTGACAAAACACCTCGAAGAACTTGGCCTCGCATCGGCTGAGCTCTCAATGCAAGACATCAACTCCTTCTTCCGGCCTCCGCCGCCCCCACCCTCCGACTCCCTCGCCCGCACCTGCCCATCTCCATGGACCCCGCCAACCCTCTTCTACCTCGACCTCTCCAACATCCCCGCTATAACGCAATCAACCCTCTTCAGCGCCTCCTGCAACTTACTCTCCTCCCAAACCTCTCCCCTCGAAGTCCTTGAGCTAGGCGACAAAGCCATTTCCTCCCTTCGCGAATGCCGCAACACGAACAAGAGGCTCGGATGGGTGGTCCGCGAGATTGGGCGACGTGGGTGGTATGTGCGGGAGCCGAAGAAGGAGGCTGGCAGTGGCAGTGGCAGTGGCAGTGGGCGGAGGGAGTGGAAGATGGGCGCGATGTGGTGGGGGATGCGGAAGTGTCCCGTTGCGTGGGGGGAGGTGGGTGGGTTGTATGGGCATTATATGTTTAAGAAATGACAGATCTGTTTTTATGGGGGATTTTTCTTGCTAAAAGCGCTTCATGGTTCAGATGTACGACATGGGTTCTTTTGGGGGAGTGTATTTCTAGATGGCTACCGACGAAGGAGTAAAAGTCTTTTCTTCATGACATTTGGGACGATTGGTCGATGAGCTGTATTTCTACAAAAGCATCCTACACTATTCTACAAAAGCATTCTATATCATTCTAACAAAGTCCTTTATACTTTCCCCATCCATCCCATCCATCCATCTCCTTGCACCCCCCCCCCCCCCCAAACCCAAACCCAACTCTTCCCAAACCCCCAACCAATCCTATCTCCCACCCCACAACTCCGCATGTATCTCTACCAACCACCCAACTACCCAACCACCTTCATCTCCTCACACAATAACAACAACAACAACAACAAGCGTATGATCGATATAGAATACAATAGAATGCTACCAAAAGATCTAGTCTGCGCGGGCCTATGTATTCCGTACTGTAGCTATCTACCTACCCTACTTACCCTACCTACCTACCTACCCTACCTACCCTACCTACCTACCTACCCTACCTACCCTACCTACCCTACCTACCCTACCTACCTACCTACCTACTCTACCTATCTTAGACTCTTACATAGCTACTAGGTAAGTAAGTAAGTAAGGAAGTAAGTAAGGAAGAAAGTAAAGGAAGCAAGCTGGCAGAAAGCGTTGTTGTTACTAATTGGGATAACATTTTCGTTCCGGCTATAAATGTTTTCTAGGGTTTTTCTCTTTTTTTCCCCTCTTTTTTTTTTCCTGTTCCTTTTCCTGTTCCTTTTTCTTTTTCTTTTTTTCTTTTTCTTCTTCTTTTTATATATATATACATTATATACACCCCGAACTTAGGATTGTCAATTGCCCTTTCCGTCATTGAAAGGGAGCATGGCCGCTTCAGAGGGAGCAGAGGGAGAGCAAGGGGGAGCAGCGAGCGAGCCTTGAGGGAACATGGGAGCGGCAAGCGAGCAGCAAGGGAGCATGTAGAGAGCCACATTAGCTCGTGTCTTAGGCTCGGCTACAATTGCCCATAGAACTATGTATTAAACTAAAATCCCTTTTGTACCATGTAGCAAACTTTGATTTCAGCGTACTCCTTCGACGCTTTAAAGCCTGTTTTTCGCCAGCCACCACCAATCTATTATAACTTTTGAGAGCCTGCTCCGGACCTGACAGAGGTTTGCCCGGGATGAGTTTGCCTGAGCGCGGGTAGCTATATAGTCGGATTCACTCTGTGGCCCCTCATAGGGTACGTTTCTGGGACGCTACTACCATATCGTGTAATCATTGTGAAAGCGAGCTGTCAGCAGCACTCTGGATAGTCATCAATCACCAGAGATATCAAGGTACATATTATACATAATAAGATAGTCCTCCTCAAGAAGTCTTTTGTATTTTCTTCACCATGAAGTTCTTCTTGTCGTCCTTGGCCTTCTTTTGACGCAACTTCTCCAGCTCTGTAGCGCTTAACTGACCGATCGGAGATACCTGAATGGCACCGGTCTTCCCATCGAACAAACTATCTATTCCTCCAACTTGCTCCCCGATCTCCTCAAGCCCTTCGTGAATAAATGCTCTTAACCCCTCGACATTTGCAGAGAATCCGATCACATCCATGACAGTTTCCGCCTGGCGTGCGGCTTGTATGAACGTTACAGCCAGCGCGACCCATGCTTCACATGTACCGAAGTCTTGGACGCCTGGCCCACGGCGGAACTCCACGGTCATTTTCTGGCCGTAATAAAGGTTCGTGAGATTCCAGCCAAAAAATACCGGTCCCCATCGTTATTCATCAGGTCCGCAATTGTAACAGAACTCTCGCATGCATTGACTGCTTCAATGCACTGTGCATCTGTCTTCATGGCAAGCTTGGGATTGTCGAACCTGTTGCTCTTGGCGTACTTGTTATATCGCCGTGCTACTGGGACGATAACGTTCCACGCTTTTTCAAAGTGGAGAATTGCACATGCAATCTTTTTTAAATCTCCGATTGACCACATCAATCCTACGCCAGGAGATATGTGGACGTGCGTGCCGCAGCTACGGTTGGTTGTAAATGAACAATAACTCTCGATATTCTCAAACATTGCTTGCAACTCGGCACGCCAACTTAAGTCTTCGTATCGGAGAATTGGCGAAACAAGCTCCACAGCCCCTGGAGAACATGAGTAACTATTATGCTTAAATGGATCATTACTCCGGGAGTCGCAGATGGCGAATCAAGGACCTACATTGATTGCTGGTCCTGGTGAGGTCAAGTGTAGCATCGTCTGTAATACTCCACTCTCTTCCTTCCCCTTCTCCATTATACTCACCATCTATGTCAGAGTGCATGGCGAACTCCCCGCGCGTAGCAGAGTTGAATTCGTCCACAAGCCACTCTGCAAAGGTCTCCAAGTCGGCTGTCCCATCAATACCACTCTCTTCATCCCTCAAGCTTAGGAGGATCTCAATTTCGATTCCAATTGCAGCCATGCTTGGAAGACTGTTGATAGCTGAAAATTATAGCAGTGCAGCCTAATCAGTAAGATAACTATTGTGGTGTACTAATTACTTGAATTAATACTACGGAATAATGGAGTAATCTATGTGGTAGGGGAAAAATATATCATTTACCGCCCTATCTTCGGCTACTCGTAAGTAAACAACTCGCGGGCTGTCAGTTTTATCTTGCGCAAGCGGTAGTATGAATCCTTGCTTTATCCTCCTAAATGTTGAAAATTACTCTCAAGTCCCGCTTAACGGACGCTCTGCGACTGAGTCTTCTAACGATTTCATCTGGAAGTCTTTCAAGTCGAACACTCCCTCGTGTAGCTCTTCAACACTTGAGTGCCATACGAACGTCTTCCCCCGAATCTTTGAGCCATCCTCCAGATGAATTCGACAAGAGGCTTTCCTATAGCGCTTTGTCTCATAATCCTGCAGAAGCTTGACCTGTTCCGCGGACTGGACTTCGAACGCAACCCCTTTTACCGTCGCACCGCATGGCCCATCCAGGAGCACAGGGTAGGGACCCCATAGTTTGCAATGATATCCAGTAATTGTAGCCGGCTGCAATATCGGTGGCTCAATGAGATTCAAGACCTTAGTTAGCGTCGCAGGATCCATCAAGGTTCCATAGAAGAAGAAGAGCTCTTTGCGAAAGGGAGGAGGCTGCCATGGTGCTGGATTGACCTCGGGAGATTGCTGTGCATTGAAGAAGGCGCGCGCGAAGCCTGAGAGAGGTGGAAGAGTTTCTTTAATAGGCCTATCAAATGGCGATGGGGGACCGGTCCCGGATGGCGGCTGATTTTCTTTGGCGACCATTACTGGATTGTGGCTAGGATTCTATGAGGGAGGGAAAAAGGAAGGGAGTAATAAGAGGTGGCATTGTAGATTCAAGTTAAAGCGCTCGAGAAAACGGCATCTTTAACCGAGGTCGAAGAGTCATTTTAGGCCCCTATGTGGTGCGCCTCTGCATAGCTCCGCAGTGCTCCCTCAGTACTTTCTTACGCTCCTTCAGTGCTTTTTCATATTCCTTTGCTGCTGCTTTTGAAACGGCTCTACTCCTTTTTCTTAAATCAAAACGGCAATACTTAATTTTAAGTTCAGGATATATGTAATCAATATATGATTTATATATATATATATAGTTTCCCCGAACCTAGGCCAACACGTGACCGCTAGCTGACTAAGGTGCCGGCGCTTTGCTCCCCCTCTACTCCCCTCTGCTCCCTCGCTGCTCCCCCCCTGCTCCCTCGTTGCTCTCCCTTGCTCTATCGCTGCTCTCCCCTGCTCCCTTTCCCAATCGAAAACGGCAATTCTTAATCCTAAGTTCAGGGTATATATAATATATATAGATATTGTATACCACCCGAATTTAGGATTGGTGTTTGCTTTTTTCGATCAGGGAAAGGGAGGGAGTATATAAGGTAGGGCGATATAGGGGGCGATGCAGGGGGCGCAGCCCGAAAGGCTGTAGAAACGATGTCCCCCAGCCTTATCGTCTTTCAGCTCGATGGATGGCTCAATTATGTTTGCAGCATGTCTCTGTTCCCCTCCAACACCCTGAAAACAACAGCGACTGCTCCACCGAAAAGCAAAATCCAAAAGTCCCCTCATAGTCATTGCCCGTAAGTGATAGTCTGGCCTGTATCTAGACCTTGCTGGTATCACCATAGATCATCTGCCAAAAGTGAGCGGCCAGGCAACACCCCTCCCAAGTGTACCATACTTGGAGGACCGCCGATTCTCCTACACCCCGCCATTCGACAACTTTGGCTCGCGCGCCCTGTGTTCGGAAATATCAGAAGACGGCCCAGAGCGGCGTCATATCTATTCAAGCTTCGTTCAGAGCTGGCTCTATTTCGGGCTACTGGAAGCATTCTTCAGCGAGTGGAAAATACCCGTGAACAAAGCCGACTTCTTGGAAGACACTGCTGATAATGGTCGCATCGTGACGAGCAAATTCCTACAGGAGTATCTGGTAGCTTACGAGCACAATGAAGGTCAGTCGACTATCGCTGACAGAGACACAACCGCAGAGATGGACGGATTCTCTTTTCGATCAGGAGCAATAAAGCGGGCACGTAATCGTGTTTCTAACACAAACCTCGTCCCTCAAAAGCATCACAATGAGCTACGACAGAATGTCAAGGCCGACGACGTCCAACCATCGATCTGGGATAGTATCGTCATCTTGGGCGCTACCCTGGCTCGTGCAAAGGATCTCATATTTCGGCCCATCCGTAATGATATAAAGCAGGAGTATCGGTTTGTCGATTACAGCATTTTTCGTCTCCGGGGCATACCTGATTTCCGTTACGATGAAGAACGGTGCCCTCATGAGCGAAGGATTCTAGCCCAGCTGGTCGACGGAAGATTGCCGGAGATAGCATTCTTTAGTCAGGTGAGGCGTTCAAGGCCAGAGCAGTCTTACTTGGAATGCAGAGAAAGCGAATGCGTTGCCTATCAAATTGAGACAACAACCTACGAGACACGGCATGTTCATGACAGCTGTCCTTATGATTTTGTGGGTTTCGAAGAAGGTAGCGTGCCAACATTTGATGAAGAAGAAGACGCTGCAGTCTCCTCCTCCCAAGCAGATCCTTGGAAGCTGGACCCAAGGGATCTTGACATGGATGAATCAGAGCTCCTGGAACCACAGAAGCCAGTTACCGGGCCCCTCGAAGCAGAGCTTACTAGTGAGCAAAGCTCGGATTCAGAGATTTCTGACCTAGAGACGCTTCAACAGAAATCTATCAAAGCAAGCACAGCTGATTCTGACTCTCTTCAGTTGAAGTCTAGCTCCGGATCTGATACCTTCAAGCCTAGGCCTACCATGGTCGCCAGGCTCAAATCTCAGGCGCTTCAAACGCCGCAAGCCCAGTATTTTTCAAAGAAAGTCCCAGCATGCATGTTCAAGGATGGCAAGCTCGAGACAGTGCTTCTCCCGCATCTGAAGGCAACAGTATCAGGATGGCTAAAGATGCCCATGGCCGGCTGGAATCTGGTGGCTATAAGCCATGTTTGGGCCGATCGGTTAGGGAACAATCGAGCAAATAAGCTGCCTAGATGCCAGTTGGAGAGGCTGCAAGGTCTGGCAAACAGCCTGTACAAGAAGGATTATCATCCGGTCCCATTCTGGATTGATACATTGATGATACCACGCTGAAGACATCGCCGGGTGCAATCCACTGGGCCCTGGATTCCTCCGCAACCTGTGAAGGGTCAAAATGGCGGGAGATCAGGGTCGCGATAAAGGGGGCCATTGAAGATTCATAAGCTGCGAGCCTGCGGAGGAGCATCGAAAAAGACTTGGCAAAACTCCATACCCAACTGTTACGTAACATTTGCTTATAAAAAGATCAAAAAATGACGTCCTCGGTAGTTATAGGACCACGTCGTCGCTTGTAAACGCTCATATTTCGCTTTGAGTAACATCACTTTAGTGAATGAGCGCGTAATGGTGATGTGGTTGATGGTTGAGCAGGACTGTTGCCGCGTTGGTATTTTGGCATGTTGCGAAATATTCAGGTGGAAAACTTAGTTCTATCGATAAGTTTGAGCTCCATTTTTGATGTAATAGGCGTGTATTTCGAAGAATTCTCATCGCTGGCTGGCAGGCTATCTAGTAGTAACAATGGTGATTTAAGCCCTTATTTTTGGTGGTGAAGCATGTCTTGAGCTAGGCCGTTCCTAAGGCGGCAGACCGTTCCTTTTATGTACCCCAGTTCCTTCCCATCGGTGCTCTCAACCTGATGGCCAGAGGGGGAGTCGGAACCCTTCATTCGTTCCTTCGGATTAGGAGTCTAACGTGCTATCCGGCACACTATCTGTTTTGAGAGGCTTTGGTGGTGGATGTAGGCTCGGTGTCTGGATCTCGCGTCGCACAGGCCGTCGGGCAGGCGTTCACCGTCGAGATTTCGGAGGCCCCATATATAACGACATGAAGAGCATCTCGCCGTGCACTGCTACCAATTGTTAAGGAAGGGGAGCAATATATTGAGCGTAAAAGATTACCAAAAAACACCAACTCCCTGACGGGGAATCGAACCCCGGCCATCCGCGTGACAAGCGGATATCTGATTGCATTAGTTAATACTTTCAATCTCAGTGTTATTATTCTTACCATAACCACTAGACTATCAAGGACTTTGTGTTCTATTAAAGCCATCTACCAATACATATTAATTTATTCTCAATTTTTGATAACTCAGCCAAATTAGTTTCAAAGCAGTCATTTTAAATTTGCATTTTAGACACTTTAGCATTGTCATAATCAAGACGAGATTGTAACGTTACTAAGCTACCTTGTAGTGAAAAGGACAAAGGAGACCGGCATAACATCGATAAACCCGAACTGACCCTGTCTCAAGTGTAGGAGATAATCCTGACAGGATAGTCGACAGCTCCATAGTCTTTACAGCCTTTGTGTATATCGCAAGGGGGATCGATGCAGATCAGATCTACGAGAGCTATCTAGGACATATAAAACCTCAGAACGCCACCTTTCATACCCCACTGGCCAAGCAGCAACAAGAAGTTCCTGAATATACGAAACAAGCAAAGCGCTCTCAACCCATGACTCCGAAACTTGAATCTTGCTTGTTCTATCTACAAGTCTTGCAATATCCTGAAGCTGCTTGAAGCGCCCAGGTGCACGTCCCATTAATGACGCTCACGTTGCGGAATCGATAGCGCTCGAATGGTATAAGCATCGTAGACATGACTGCCAGGCTTTTCTCTAACGAATTTTTCCTTCCTAAAAACATTACTACTGGCGAAGACCAAGTTTATTGGGTCAACTTCGCTCTGGCGATGGGATATCCGCAGTCTGAGAACAATAACATCAAAGAAATTATCAGCATCGCATCAAGGCATTTTGCGAGTAGGAAGCTGGATAATGGCCTGCGGTATTGGTGTTGTTGACATTGCTGCTGCTGCGATCTGGGGGCTCGAGTGATTGTATGGCTGCTCTCATGGCGGTTCAGCAATGCCAATGTCCAATGTGATCGGAGAGTTGCTGTGATGATGATCATCGCTCGAGAGGCTTGATATTGCGAGGTGTCAGCCAGAATTTAGGAGAACTTGCCGACGCTTAGCTGCTGGTATTCCTCTTTCCTTTGTACGTAGCTGTCAGATTCCGGAATTGCCGGAGCTGTAACGTATTCGTGGTGCTGAGACTTCGAGCCTTGTCTAAGGAGGTTAGGAGAAACGCTTCGATTAGCCCCATCCTTTTCCAATCCTTCTTGGGACTTATAACACGATCTGGACGCGCTTCTGCCTCTTGAAGAACTTGTGTAACTTGTATCATATAGCAACAGCCTCAGCACACACCTCCAACTTCCTCACCACCTCCTCGGAGAACAGTTGCTGGATATTCGCATCTTATAGCTCTCCACTGCTTGTTCCGAACCTGTCGTGAAGACAGGTCTTGACAGCTTCTGCCGCCTAGCTTCAAGCTCAGCTCCCCTCGTGCCAGGCCACTTAACTACGGCCAAGCGGCGATCGGTGTCAATGCGGCAAGCCGGAAGTGTCAAAAGGCCCAAGCATTGTTGGTTAACCATGTAGAATATAGAGTCACAAATCAGCTGGGCAGAGGTAAACCAGTGGCTGTGTAGGATTGGATGTGACAGCGTGGAGCAGGCGAGGACAAGTCGGGGCGACGGTGGTGACCCGTCGCACGGATGGTATATTAGGAGACTAATTACTACCGAGCTAGTCTTGCGGATTCCCCCTTCTTATATATCGATGGGCGGCCGCATTCCTGCCCCTTGGGGCGTAATGCGCGTCCCACCCATTAAGTGGGCGTATGCCCGGTGGGCGGCGGGCCGACGGAACCCCGCCGGCGACTCGACGGTGGTCCGACGGCGGTACGCTGAGCGGCCTATAGAACTATGGACTTTACAAGATCTTCTGTTAACTCTATTATATAAATAGTATTAATAGATTTATAAATCGCTCTCCCAAAATATAAAAATTAATATATAATAATTAATATATAATAATTTTCAATTCTCTATTAAGGATATTCTAGGTATCAGGCAGTAGCTCCCCTATATTTTATAGATAGGCTATCACCCTGGTATCACCCAGGATCACCCAGGCTCGCGCGAGCGTAGAGCGGCGCTCACCTAGGCTGGAAGAGGGGGGCAGATTTTTGTCCCCTTAGCTGTCGTCGGCGTCGGGCACTCTACAAGGTACACTTTTTGTGTACGTGAGTGCAGCCGCGGAAAGCGCAGCCGCGGCGAAGGAGTACGGAATCTTGAGCTTAACCTATTATCTAAAAGACTAAGTAGAAGATCTACATATCGAAAGGAGTGACAGCGACCAATTAAAGTCGACTATATAACAAGAAGCCGTTCGCCTTACTGAGTATTTTCCTGCTCGCCTTCTTGGAATGATCAAAAGCAAGCCATGCTATTCCAAACTCCTAAATGTCTTGTAGCATAACGTCGCCATTTCCAGAGAAAAATTCCAACCTTGCCATTGCATTTACATATTCAACAAGCTTCCAAAGATACTGCAGCGGCAGCATAATATCTGAATCATTTCAGTTTGAGCTAAATGCATTATTTAACGATGTCACGATGTGACGTCCGAATAACACCCCCTGTAAGCCAAAGGATCACGTGAGCCTTGATTCCAAGAAATGAGACCGATGTTGGACTGATGCTGTCTAAACAACCTTCTACCACGGGGAGTCAATGTGTAGGGACCAATCATCGACAATCACCAAGAGATGCTTAGGCTAAAAGCGGAAAGCCGCTATTTTGCTTTTGCGAGCCTGGATACTAATTACTTAACCAAAAAATCCGAATAAGGGGCCAGGAGGGAAAAGTCGCTCAAGCTCAACAAGCAGTCTAAGTAACGGACCGGACTAGAGGAGGCCAAGGCTAGTGCAAAGAATGGTATCGAGGAGTCGGAGACCTAGAGTGGAACAAATAACAGTGGTAGAGATGGGTTCGCAGAGTCTGAGTACCATGTCGAGGAGTCTCACTCCCGAATAGAACAAGATAAGAGAACAAGGTTACAGATCCAAGAGCCCAGACCTCCCCTCCCGAGGTACGGAGAAATCACAATAATAACAACTATTCCGAATATCACGATACATCACGACAATATCCCCTTACCGCGCGGAGAAACATCCCGACAAGAAACCAGGCCAATACATAGCATTCCAGATAAACTTGAGCTTGAGCAAGAGAGGTAACGGACGCACGAGGCTGAACGGGAAAGATATATAAGGGAGCGGAAGGTCAAACGGAAAATACTCGGATAAGAATCCAGGCATGCCAAACCCGATGAGCTTGAAGTTAAGCGCGAGCGTGAGAGGAGGAAACACGAGGTGCGACGGAACGACGAGGCTGGGCGGGGAAGGCATATAAGGGAGCGAGATGCCGAAGGGGAAATAGACGGACGAGAATTTAGGCATGGCAGATCGGATGACTATGGGCTTGAGCACAGTTGAAGCTACCGTATGCTGGTACCTGAGAAGTACCGCAAAAGCAACACTGCCCTCCACGCAGCTTGCTTACCAAACGGCAAAGAGCAGGCGCGTTGAAATCTGCATATTGGAAGACGATCGCGCGTTGATACTTTGATAACATAGCTTGAGGCAGAAGCTATGCGCTCAGGAAATATTTGGAGATTAGTGACAATTGAAATACAATGCAATAGACATAGATCGCTGGAAGTTGTGAATGAACTGTTTCATGTTGTGGTTAGACTGTATAGTTGTAGAGAATGTTGCTTAAATATTGAGACCGCGCAGCGGCTAAGATATTTTTTGAGCGCCAGGAAGTTATATCTGCTCAGGATTGCCTTGGCAGAACAGAACAGGTTAATCTGTTACCGAAGCCTCTGTCTAAGCTGGAAGTTTTATGATCACTTCAGCTGTCCAAAGGATCCTGTGGGAAGTAGCGAAGTTTAGGGAACAGAAAAGCAACGAGGGCAGCTCAAGCGAGGAGGTAGGTCGGCTGACCCATACTAGAGGTCGATCGACCATGCAAAATGTCCGAAGCTAAAAACTAAGCTAACGCCTGAGCTTAATACATAGATTTCATGGTCGAGTGAACCTTCAAACCTATAACTACTTCATCATCAATACACAATCACTTCTTATCATTGATCAATCAATTATCAATCACTAATCAATATGTTTTCAATTAAGAATGTAGAATATTAATCAAATTAACTTGAATTCTCATTTATATGAGATTAATCTAGAATTAATCTTAGATTAATCTGAATCATTGATTGATCATTCATTAATAATTTATTGATCAATAATTAATAGTTGATCATTAAAATAAAAGACTTTCAGAGTCTGAACTTTCTTAACATTATGTAGTAGACAGTAGAAAAAATTAATTAATGATTAATAATATATCATTCATTAATTAATATGAAATTAACTTAATAGAATAATAATAATAATAATAATAATAAATTCATACACTCTTGTGACATCGATTAGATTGACTCATGAAAGACTTTATGTGTTGAAATTATGTTTAGATTATTCAATCAAAGAGACTCAGAGCTGATATGTATGTATTGTTCTTTAAAGATAGCTATAACAAGACATTAAGAATATAGAAGAGAAAGAGTGCAAGCTCTTCTATAAATAATGACTTGAGGCTGCGTTAGACTCGATACAGATGTGATGTAATATGTCAGATGTGTTTGTCTAAAAGAATGATGAAAGAAATGAATGAAGAAAGTGCTGAACAACGAGAAAAAGTGCTGAGAATGACTTGAAGAGATGCGCTAAATTTAAACTAGACATAGCATCATGACTTGCTTTAATCAAATTGATTAGAATTAGATCTGAATTCTGATTGATTCAAACATGTTCATAACATTACTTCTTTCTTCAAACATTCATGTTTGCATGAATAGAAAAGAAATAAAAGCAAAAAATTCATCGTGTTTTCAATTTAGTGCGACTTATTTGAATATAGCTTGTGAAATTCATTCAGAACTTTCTTCGAGTCATCAAATTTTTCTTTATCGACATAGTATCATTCATCATCATGATCTACTTCAATTTATTTGATCTTGTATTGTAGTCTTTCTTTATATTGTCTGAATTTCAATATATCATCTACTTTTCAGTGCTTTTCATTCTCTTCAATGATCATCAATCTAAAGAGTTTAGAATGTTGTTCTGATAGAGAGTCATTTGATGAAGATCGTAGATACTTTGAGCTGAACATTGAATATATATGCTTCATGCTTCTAGATAGCTGAAGACAATAAAAGATCTCAACTTTGACTGTGATTGAATAGAAGTTGAGCTGCTTGTCTTTCAAATCTTTGCATGATCTAGTGATTTTGATGTTTTCAAAGACTAATTAAACTTGATCATTTACTTCATAGATAATGTCTCATCTATGCTTGTTCATCTGAGCTTCAGTGATCTACTTGATCTTTTTCAATTGTTGATGATCAAAGATAAGAAGCTCGCTCATTTGAATGACAATGTCATCGATCTTTCTAGTCTCTGTTAGGGGCCGGCCTAGAGCGAGTCATAGAGGTGTCATTTAACTAATAGATAAATGCTAAGGAAGGAAAGTATCTACAGGAAAGAACTCGGTTCTTATATGTGTGTTTCTCAGCCCTGTGCTAGGCCCGATTGGGTTGACGCCTTACACATATGATGCAGAGTCTCAATGATATCACCCCTAGGTCAGGTTCCCGCTAGGCCCGATTAGGATGGAACCAGGCGAAGGCTAGGCGAAGGATAGGCGAAGGCTAGAATCGTAACATTACCCCCCCCCTTGACTATTCATGTCCGCATGAATGTTGTTCCTTAGTGCGCTTTTCTTGGATATTTGGTATGAAAGTCGTCAACCACCTCTTGAGCGTTCATAAATTCGTCGCCGTCAGCGTTATACCAGTTGAGGTCGTTGTCATAGCCCTTTCATTTGACCCGATATTGAAGCCGTCTTCGATACCGTCGGGAGTCCAATATATCGTCGATTTCCCATTCGTCTTCATCGTTTACCACTATTGGCCCCGAAGGTTCATTCTTTTGGCCAGGCAGAGAATCATCGACGGCAGGACGAAGAAGCCCTGAATGAAATACGTCGTGTATACGCATAGTCTCTGGTAGTTCCAACTTATAGGATGAGCCAACTGGCTCAGTGATCTGGAATGGGCCGAGCATCTTGTCATTCAATTTTTTGGAAGACCTCGCTGTAACGATGTTCCGTTCGTCCAGAAACATCTTTGATCCGGTCTCGTAATTGACTTCCTTTCTATGCTTGTTAGCTTGATTTACCATTTGTTCCCGTGTTTTGGCCAGAGCTTCACGAGCGAAGGTCAATGTCTTGTCCATTTGTTCAGATATATCCTTGGCCCGATCGGCCTGCAGGCGTTCGCGGATGCTTCCATACTCGGTGGTGTCAGGGTCGAAGCTCATACGAGGGTGAAAGCCCTTGTTCATGAAGAAGGGGGTCAAGGAGGTGGCTGAAGACAAGGCGTTATTGTCGGCAAACTCGGCCATGGGTAGCCACTTGGACCAGTCGTCCTGCATATACGAACAGAAGGACCGAAGGTATCGCTCGACGTCCTGATTGACTCGTTCGCTTTGACCGTCGGTCTGAGGATGATAGGCGGTGGACAACCGAAGGGAAATGCCCAGCCGTTTGCAAAGGAACTTTCATAGTATAGAGGTGAATTGCGGACCCCGGTCAGATACTATGAAGCTTGGTAGACCATGGGTTCGATATACCCATTGAATCAGCATTTCAGCTGTCTTTTCGGCAGTGATACCTTCATCGTCAGTGATGCAAGGGATATAATGCCTTTCCTTTGACAATCTGCAGATGATCGTCAGAATAGCGTTGTACCCGCTTGAATCAGGTAGGCCGGTAATGAAGTTCATTGCTATGTCTTGCCATCGCTGTTCAGATATCGGTAGAGGTTGAAGCAAGCCGTTTGATTTATCCCTAGGTGCCTTTGAGCGTTGGCAGATATAGCAGTTCCGGATATATCGATCTATCGTTTTCCGCATGAATGGCCAATAGTAGTTCCGCTTTATGACTTCCACAGTTCTAAGAATATCAGGATGATCAACTGACGATTGATCGTGTACCTCACGAATCAGGTTCATTTGTAGAAGCTCGTTGAACGGGACTCATAGCTGACTGCCTTTGTATAAGATTCCATCCTGAACCCGGCAATCCTTCAGCTTGATGCCTTCATATTGTGCCTCGCCTCTTGCTATTGCTTCGCGAAGTAGCGTACAATCCTCGTCGGTCCCATTAGCCTCAAGGACCTGTTTATAGATTGGTTCACTGATGTTCTTCTCTAGATCAGCAATTTCCATTCGATTCGGAGTCAGAATAGTGGTTCGTTGATAGCGAACGCGCTCATCTTCTGAATCTCTGGGCACGGCGTCAGCTCGACGAGTTAATGCATCGGCCTTGATGTTCTGTTTGCCAGGTCGATACATTATCTTGAAGTTGAAATCAGCGAGCTTCTGAACTCAGCGCATCTGACGTCTGCTCAGCTCTTTATCTTTCATCAACGAAGTGAGTGCTTGATGATCGATGAACACCTTGATAGAAATGTCAGTTAGTTTCAGTTCGGATCGCCAGTGTTCAAATGCTCGAATGATGGTCAGAAGTTCTTTATCATATATCTCGTAGTTGCATTCAGCAGAAGACATGTTCTTGCTATAGAAGGCAATCGAATGTAGTACTCCTTCGTCATCATATTGAGAGAGAACTTCATCGTTGACGTAGTCGGATGAGTCGATTTCGAGGATAGTCTCACGAGTTTGATCAAAGTGACGTAGTATAGAAGCCTCGGTCATACGTCTCTTCATATGGTCGAAGACGGTCTGGCAGGCTTCATTTCATTCAAATATGATCTCCTTTTGAGTGAGTCGGACCATTGAACGAACAATCTTCGAAAAGTTCTTGATGAAGCGTCGATAAAAGTTGCAGAAGTCAATGAAGAACTGCATCTGAGTGAGGTTATTGAGTGTAGATCAATCAACGACTGCTTGCACCTTTCGCGAGTTCATCTTCAATCCTTCGATTGATATCAAAAGTTCTAAAAAGGTGGTTTTCTGAACATGAAACTTGCATTTATCGATGTCTATCTGTAGATCAGCTTCTCGTAATCTATTCAAGATCAATCGTACATGCCGCTTGTGTTCCTTCAAGATCTTGCTGTAGATGATAATGTCATCTAGATAGGTCTGACAAAACTGATGTAGATATTCGAACAACACGTCGTTCATATAGTGTTGGTAGAACGTCGGTCCGTTGATTAATTCGAAGAGCATTACATGATATTTGTATGAGTCGAAGAAGATAATAAAGATAGTCAAATCTTCGCTACCTGAGTGCATGCGTAGTTTATTGAACGCAGCAATGATGTTCAATCGAGTCAGGTATTTGCTTCCTTGTATACGAGCGAGAGTCTCGTCTATCAATGACAAAGAATAGCGATCTCGTTTGGTCAAAGCATTGAGCTTTCTGTAATCGACGCAGAAACGCAGGCTACCGTCTTTCTTTTCGACGAACAAGATGAGCGAGGCGTATGATGCGAAGCTGAAGGAAATGAATTCTTTGTTCAGATGTTCGATCAGGTACTTCTTTACCTTCTGAAGCTTGTGATCGAACATCTGATATAGTCTGCTTCGAGGAAACGTTTCTTCATCGATCAACTCAATTTTGTGATCGTAGAAACGATGCGATGATAGCTGATCGATCATTGCTCGATCGAAGACGTCTAGATAGTCGTGATATTCAGAGAGAAGCTTGGCTTTGACTTGCTCGAGAGCTTCAGCATGAAAAAGCTCATGCAGATTCACTTCTTTAGACTTGTTTTCGACTGTAGTTATGAGTCGATCGATTTTCAAGACGATAACAGCAAAGATCTTGACATCTGATCGTTTGACTAACATTCTATATGTCGCTGCCTCTATCATTGCTATGTTCGTTGAACTGAAAGAGAATGAATTCAGACTGAACGTCGATTTAGAATTTTTGACGCTAGTTAAAGCCGCGTCGCGCGATTTTAACTGTTCAATTAGTTTAACTGACTTCTCATTGAACTGACTGAAAGAGAGTGATTTCAGACTGGGTTGAGAGGTAGTGAAAGATCTCTTCAGTATATGAGTAGAAGTCAAACTCTTTTGCTTCGTGATTGTCTTGTTGCTTGTGAATAGAACAATTGGTTTCGAATTGAGGGTGAAATTCGAAAATCGAAGGAAATCGATTCGCATGTCAATTACTAGGCCGATTTTGTTCATTCATGTTTTTCCGAGAATCATTTGATGTTGATCTAATCGAGTGATCAACATAGAAGCTGTGCCAATCGTATGATCTTGAACAGTCAGATTCGAATAGATGGCATGAGTAATGGGTTTTTTAGCATAATGACCGTCAAATTCTCGAATTGACTTCGCTTTGATCAAAGTCAGAGGCTCGATTTGCAACTGATCACAAACAATCTGCGCGATCACTTCATCAATGAACGAATAGCCAGCAGCTTCGATGTCAACCAATGACTTCAATGAGTAACTAATTTCATTGCTAGAAAGTACACATTCAGTAGTCAAAGATTCAGAAGCAAAAGAATCATCTGACATGCTCGTCGTTGAAGAAATTAACACCTCTTCCATCGCGCCTTTGATGAAAGTCTCTAGTTTTTTGCCTCGCTATTCTCAGAAGACATTTCCTCATCCTCTTTATCCTTCGAAATGACGATTTCATGTAGGCGAAGAGTGAAGGCACGAGATGCAGAAGTGCCGGCCTTGTTCTGAGAGCAATCCTTGAACAAATGATTCGAGACCTTGCAAGTATAGCAGATGATAGGCAATCTTGCTGGCTCAGAGGTAGAAGAGAGGGTAGGCTTAACATAATCGATTATCGAAGTCGTCACTGGCAATGAAGTAGCAGCGCGTTTATCAGGTACGACAGTGACTTTGGCGATGGCAGTGCGAAGCTGGCTGCGTAGCTGATAGTTGACTCGCTGTTTATTATTCACATCTTGGAAGAAGGTTCTTAAGCGAGTGAGCGAAGTAAAATCCTCTGAACAGACTGATAGAGCGTTCTGCAAGCGATTATTGATTTTATTCTGAAGATCGTTCATCAGAGTGCGATCGTCGTAGCCTAGATAGCTGAATAGCTTCATAAAGTCGAAGTAGAAGACATTGAAAGGCTTGTCTGTTTGCCTCAGAGCGTTGTACTCGCGACGACACTTTCGGTTCCTATTCAGTTCATCGTATATTTCTTTCAGATGCTCAAATAGCTCGTCGGTCGAGACGTATGAATGCGAAGCGTCATGTTGACGTCGGGCGAAGATGTGCTCAGCAGCATCACCTTCTAGTCTAGATACCACATAGGCAATACAGATATTTTCATTATCGAAGTGATCGACATTTGCCTGAAGCTTGTCGTTCATCTTGACTCTTCAGCTGTCTCATGTCGATTCATCTTCACCAGTGAATATAGATGAGTTCGGAAACTTGAAGAACTTGTGATGATCGTTATCGAATAGAGTGAACGACTCACGTCGAGTATGATTCTCGATAGATTGACGAGATAGAGATTCCGTAGGCTGGCGAGGTCGAAGCTGATTCGCTGAACGCTGTTTCTTTTTTAGACTCAAGACTTTCTCTCGTAGATCGACGATAGTCTCTTCTTGAGTGTCTATTGTCATTTGATTGATCTCTAGCTCATCAAGTCTCTTGATGTGATCGGCTTGAACATCGATTCATTGCTCGTTGAGTTTCAAAGTCATGTCTCGTTGATCTCTTAGCTCGACCAGCATCTTGATGATCTCGTCTGGCTGATCGATAGCTCATTGACGAAGTTGTTGACTCGTGTTGATGTCTCATGAAATAGCGGCATCCTGAGATTCAGCTGAGGCATCGAAAGGAATAATGAAAACGCGTCTGCTAGCAGTGCTTCTAAGCAGACGAGCTGTTCGTGGCTCGACTGGTTCGAAGTCGCGTGTCATTGTGAGAAAGATAGATAGATAGGTTTGATTGAGTGGTTGATTTGATAAATTTGAGTAAATTTGAAGATGTGTTTTGATGAAAGTAATTCAAAGAATTTCTTGCGAATTTTCTGAATAAACGAAGTAGATTATTTCGTATCGTCTACACGTCGATAGCAGAGTAGTTGATGAGCATTTATCTACTGTTAGAGGTCGGTCTAGAGCGAGTCATAGAGATGTCATTTAACTAATAGATAAATGCTAAGGAAGAAAAGTATCTACAGAAAAGAACTCGATTCTTATATGTGTGTTTCTCAGCCCTGTGCTAGGCCCGATTGGGTTGACGCCTTACACATATGATGCAGAGTCTCAATGATATCACCCCTAGGTCAGGTTTTCGCTAGACTCGATTAGAATGAAATCAGGCGAAGGCTAGACGAAGAATAGGCGAAGGCTAGAATCGTAACAGTCTCAATACGTTGACGAGTCATTTCATAATCAGTTGTATCTGAATTGAAACTCATTCGAGAGTGAAAGTCTTTATTGAAGTAGAAAGAAATCATCAAGATAGTCAAGAATGTATTGAAATTATCACTGAATTTCATCATTGAAAGTCATTTAGCTCAGTTATTCTGCATGTAATTGCAGTAAATTCGAAGTTTGCATTCAACATCTTGATTAACTTGTTTTGACTGATCATCAATCTTTGAATGATAAACTGTTGATAAATTGACTTTGATCTTCAGTTGTTTACAAAGATTTTGTCACATGATTGATATGAACTGAAAGTCTCTATTTGAAACGATAGAACTGAATAAATCATGAAATCAATAGACGTTTCATAGCATGATTCATACTGTTTCTTCGATTGAGATGTCATTGTCTTTTCAATGACAGAAAACATAGTGATGTTCTTTGAAGAGATGACATATGATCATGCAAATGACATTATAGTTTTTTGATAGAGATAGCTCAGTGATGAAGTTCATAGCTATATCTTGTCAACGCTGCTGAGAAATCAATAAAAGCTGAAGCAAATCATTTGTATCATCTTGAAATGCTTTGCTTCGCTGATAAACATGACAGTTTTGAATGTATTGTTGAATAGTTGCTTGATGATCTGATCAATAGTAGAAGCGTTGAACTAAATCAATCATTCATTTAATGTCAGAGTGCAAGATTGATGATTGATTGTGAATCTTTCAAAGCAATTTTGTATGCATTTATTTTGACATTCATAGTAGACTCTTTTTGAATAAAACGTTGTCAATGATTTGACAGTTCTTTAGCTTCATGTCATGAAGCTTCAGTTCATCTTTGTTCATAGTTTGTTGATACTTATTGCATAGTTCATTCTTCTGATTGACTAGATGTACGCGTTGATAGAGATTAGTCTTATATTCAGATTCAATTTCGAACTTGATTGATAAAACATTTATTCGATTTGAAGTCAGTATAGTCTGAAAACGATCATTTATTTCTTTAGCTGATTCAAAACTATTGATCATCAACATTCTAGTTAAAGCATCGACTTTGATGTTTATTTTGTCTGATCGAAAGATAATCTGAAAGTTAAACTTCAATAGAATATTCAAATAGTTCGCTTGTCATCAAGTCAGCTGTTTGTTTTTCATAAAGATCTTCAAAGTCTGATGATCAGTAAACATCTGAATAAATAGCTCAGTATCTTCTAGTTCAAGTTGTCAGTGTTTGAAGCATCGAATGATAGTTAGCAATTTCTTGTCATAGATGTGATAATTGCATTCAGCTGAAATCATGCTCTTGCTATAAAAGACTATCGAGTGAAGCACACTTTCATCATCATATTGAGATAGTATGTCGTCTTTTACATAGTTGAATGCATCAATTTTCAAAATAGCTTGATGTTTAACATTGAAATGACACAGAACTGAGATCGAGCTGATCTGCTTCTTTAGATTGTCAAAGACTTCAATGCAAACTTCATTTCAAACAAAAGATGTGTTTTTTCAAGTCAGCTGAATGAACAACTTAACTAGTTTCAAAAAGTTCTTGATGAAGTGTTGATAGAAATTGACGAAGTCAACGAAGTTTTGTATCTCTTTTAGATTAGTAGATGTAGCTCAATTGACTATAACTTTCACTTTGATAGAATTCATGCAAAGATCTTGTTTGAATATTATGATCTTTAAGAAGACTGTTTCTTTTATGTTGAATTTGCACTTTCAAATATTTATTTGCAGATCAGCGTCTTGTAGATGATCTAGTATCATCTTAACATGTTGTTTATGCTTCTTTTGAGTCTTGCTGTATATGAGAATGTCGTCTAAATAAGCTTGGCAGAAATCATTTAGAAAGTTTCATAAAACATTGTTCATATATTGCTGAAACGAGATCAAATCATTTGTTAATTCAAATGATAGAATCTTTGATTTGTACGCTTCTAGAGCGATAATGAAGATCATATAGTTCTCACTATTGAGATGCATATGAAGTTTGTTGAAAGCGAAAATTATATTCAGTTGAGTCAGATGTTTGCAATCAACGATTTTGTCAATCATCTCATCTATGAGCGATAGAGAGTAGCGATTTCTTTTGATAATGACATTGAGCTTTTGATAGTCGATGCAGAAGCGAAGATCATCATTGATCTTCAAAGTGAATAAAACGAGTGAGAAATATGAGATCTTGCTAAAAGTAATAAAACTCTTTGATAAATTTTCATTCAGATATTCTTTGATCTTCTGAAGCTTGTAGAATGACATTCAATAAGCTCGACATTTAGAAGAAGTAGCATCATTAGTGAACTCTATCTTATGATCATATGAACGATGAGATGATAGCTTATCGACTTGAGCTCGATCAAACACGTCGAGAAAATTCTGATATTTCAAAGATAGCTTGACTTTGATGTCTTCTAAATTTTGAGCTGATGCATTGATGAAAGCAATGTCTAGAACATTCAGTTTGCATTGAGTGTTGTAGACTATTTCTCTATCAATATCTTCAATCGACATAACGAAAATCTCGATGCAATTCTTCTTTGATTGTTTAATCAATGCATGAAAAGATGCAGTTTTCACACTGAACATAAAAAAGTTCTTTTTTAAAGCAGTAGAAGTGAGTCATTGAAGCACTTTGAGAACTGAACTGATAGAAGAATTTGATGATCATGATCATTTTGAGTGTGAAGCTCTGACTGACATTGAAAAAACAGAAATGAAAGCTTCTAATTGATTCAAAAAAATGATGACATCGTTTCGCATATCTAGTAGTATTTCATTTTTATTCATTCAGAACTTTTCTAATATGACGTCATGATGATTTATATCAGCTATTAACATTGAAACAGTCAATTTCTTATGACTTTCAACTGTGAGATTGAGTAGAATTTTATGAGTAATGATCTTCTTCGTCAGCTTTTCGTCATATTCTCTTATTAACTTCTCTTTAGCTAGTCATATGAGTTGAATTTCAAGCTTCTGACATATTTGATCAACTAGCTTTGTATGAATCAAGATGTAGATCATCAAGTCACTATTTATCAGAGATTGTAGCTTGAAGAATTCGTCTTGCAAAAATAGAGTGACATTGACTAGAAATAACTTTTTGAAGTAGTTCTCTTTGATAAATGAAATTTCGTCGATTAAATTGCACAAAAAAATGATCTCTATCTCTTTGATGATTCTGAAAGAGATGACTAGTTTTTTGAATCAGACTCTGAATTGAAGTTCAAAGAATAATCAAACTCATCATTTAATGCATTAATTCTGAAAGATCTATTCAAGCACTCTTTAGAAGTATGATCAGACTTATGACAAAGAAAGCAATTTTCAATTAGTAAGTCATTTTCTTTGACGTTAGTCAAAACAGCGTCGCGTGATTTTGACTGATCAGTCATCTTTATTTCTATGATTCTACAAGTAGCTTTGATTGATTCTTCAATGAAGATGATCTGTTTAGTTGTTTAAATTTTGATCATTGCTTCTCTATTCTTGATCTCTTGAATAGCTCGTTGATCGTTATTCAATTGAATGAGATAGAAACGAATTTCTTTCAAAGTACTGAGTAGTATCAATTGAGTTACTCAAGTGAATCAAAGTCAAGAGTTTATTTTATTCTTTAAAGCAATGATCAGCTGTTTTTCTTGATAGTCTAGATAGAAGAATAGTCATTGAAATTAAGTATAAAACTTGCTGAATTCACAGATCACTTGCATCTTGTTCTCATTTAAGCATTAGATAGCATGTGATGAGTCTCAACTATATCACTTAGTCTTTTGATCATGATTGACTTTAAAGCTTTGCTCATGATATCAAGCAAAGCAATGAGTTGATATATCTTTGAATTAATATAGTCACTTTTCTTTGATTTGCATAGTATTATTGTCTGAGTCTTTTTGAACTGCTTTGAATGATACTTATGTATTACACATGCGTTGAATAAACTCGTCAATACTGAGATCAGTTCTGCAAGACTCACTTGAAGTGCTTTGTTTAAAATATCTGAAACGTTTGATGCTTTGTCTGCTTTTACTCATTTGATTGTCTGCTTCACTTCATCTTCTGTGATGCGTGAATTAAATGAGACTGTCAGAAATATGAATGATTCTGCAATGTCGTTGACATTCGCTTGAGAAGATGAGAGAAAGAACTTTCTTCGCAGTATCTTGATTTTTTTCTTGAACGTCATTATTATATGATCAATGTCACTTCACTTCAATGACGAAAATTGAGAAAGCTTTTTAAATAGCTGACTTTCAATTCTAACTCATTTTGCAAAGCATCATATTGATTTGAGTGCTTCGCTCAGCTCATGCATTTATGATCTGAAGTGTATGCATTTTGTTTGTTGAATGATCTTGTTTTTATGATCGTTGTACTTCAGATATTTATTTCACACTTCTAATGTGTTTTGCATTTTTCATATGATTTGCAGTCATCTTGATTTCATTACTACTTCGAAGCAGCTTTGATTTCAGAAGTCTCTTGCTTAATTTAATGATTTTGTCAAAAGAATAAATTTCTCGATGATTTTCTGTAACACTCTGATAATTTTGCACATTCTGTCATTCATCATAGTCTTGTTGTCTAGAGAGCATTTCAAGAATAGACGTATTTGCAGATAAACACTCAATGCTTCTGTATTTTTTTTTTTCAAAGTCATTGAGTCAAGAGTTGCACTGAGATTGTTTGTAAACATAACTTTGTGATGATTGAAAGATGATTCAATCTTTGATGCAGATTGATTCGTATCTTGCACTTGCATGTCATGAACTGTATTTTCTCGCTGTTAAAGACTAGATTAATCATCGTAAATTGATTATGAGTCTTGCAAGTAATAGTGTTTGATTTCAGCAATAATTTCAATCTTGTGTTTGTGATGATGTTTAGCAAAGTATCAGTCATTGTATGACGAGTGAAGCATCTTCATCTCTCTCAGTGAGAATAATGTAGATTGAAATTTTCTATGATCAGTTATTTGCAATCATTCTTGAGTAGTTCGTTCAAATGAGAAATGATTGAAGATTTCTCTGTGAATGTAGTAAACAATGAGCATGAATTGTAGACGTTTATAAGTCTTAACGTCTGCGTTTCGTTGTCTGTGTTGCGAGTTAATAATTTGATTAAGCAAATGTCTGACTCAGCTGTTTCTACTATTCATTGATCAAATTTTAGTTATTTGTTAATGTATATGCATGTTCTTGATTGAGATGATGAGTTTTTCATCAGGTGAAAGAAGTTGTGAGCTGAGTTAAATGATTACAAGTTGTTAATGTTGTGTTCTTGCTTTTGTATGATTATTATGTTGAATCTGCGAACTTTTCTGTCGATCAAGAATGATTCTTGAATCTTCAATGACTTTCTGATATTGTACTGTAGAATTCGTAGAAAGAGTTGTTTTATCATAAAGTTATTTGTAGCTGTTGTTGACTCTGCGCTGAAAAGACTCTTTGTATACTTTCAATCATTGAGAGTCTTTCGCGTTTTCTGATTGAGTGTTTCTGAGTCTGTTCAGATGTCATCTCGTCTGAGTCATTAGTCACGCATGAGAAGAGATCAACTCGTCTCTTCTTAACTTTTATCATTTATCATGTTGATTCAACGTCTCAATTGCGTGTTTTCAACATGATGCTTGTTGAGCTTGAAGAGTTCATTAAATTTACGTGTTATGAATCTGCATAAAGCGAATCATATGAGTGTATTCTAACTAGAAGTTCAAAGCTGAAGAAGAAAGAAGATGCAACATGTCGTGAGTTTTACTCACGAAGGCACGCTAGATCGCTAGCGTGTCAACATCAGCTTTATACTAGTTTATGATAGTCTGACATGATCTATGTTAAACTAACTCAAAGTGCATGATCACAACATTACTCTTCTTCTTCATTTAGCAATGTTCTCATTGTTGCAGTTCAATTGATCTTTCTTAAGTTGATTTCTATCTTGACTTATTCAAATATCATTCATGAAAGTCATTTACAATTTTCGAGCATTCTTTGAATTTACTTTCATTGACGTTGTATCAATGTAAATCGACGTCGTATTCTTTTCAATTAACATGATATTGTAGTTGTTTATCTCGTTCGTAGTGTTTGAAGTTCAGTATGTTCTTCATCTTTCATTCATCTTCGTTATCGATCACTATAAAGTTAAATGATTCATTTTTTTGTTCATTCAGAGAGTTCTTTAAATTTAGTTGCAGCAGATTTGATGCAAACTTCGAATGTATCTTCATAGTCAATGATAGTTTCAGTTGATACACATGTTTGATCTCAATCAGAATCTTGAAGAATTCTAGCATTTTATCGTTTAATTTCTTTGATGATCGTAAGATCATTATGTTTCTAGAATTCAGAAACATCATGTCATCTATCTTGTAAATCATTTTCTTTCAATGCTTGTTAATTTATTTCTTCATTGTGACTCTGACTTTTGTCAAAACTTGTTTAATCAATGTTAGTGATTATTTCATGTGTTTGAATATATTCTTTGCTTTGTTTGCTTCAATTCTAGCTTGAGTGATCTTATATTCAATTGAGTTCAAATCAAAGCTCATATGAGAGTGAAATCTCTTATTAAGAAAGAACATCAACTGTTCAATTGATGATGAAATAGCATTGTTATCAACGAATTCAATCATGAATAATCAGATGAATCACTCATCTTGCATATATGAGCAATAGCTTCATAGATATCATTTCATATTCTGATTCGCTCTTTCTGTTTAATCATCAATTTGCAAATGATAGTCTGTGAATAGTTTTATCTTGATGTCAAGTCTCAGACATAAAGACTTTCAGACAATTGATATGAATTGTGAATCATGATTGAACATTATTGATCTGAGTAGTTCATAAGTTCTGAAGATTCATATCAACAGTAGCTTGACTGTTTATTCTGCGAAGATTTCTTCGTCATCTGATCAACATGATATATAATGTCGTTTCTTAAACAATCAATCTATGACTGTCAGAATCACGTTGTTTTCATCACTTTCTGATAGATTGATAATGAAATTTAATGATATGTTCTGTCATTGCTACTCTGATATGAGCAATGACTTCAGCACTTCATTGATTCAATCTCTCGATGCTTTTGATCTACAACAAATGTAACAGTTTTGAATGTAATGCTTGATCGTTGTTCTCATCTTTGATCAGCAATATGATCATCTCAGCAAGTTCAACGTTTAATTCATATCAGAGTGATTATTGATCAAAAGATCATGTGCTTTTCTTATTAATCAAGTGATCATTGACTGAGAAACTCATAATCTATCATCTTTTTAGAGTACTTCATCAAGTACTTTGCAATTGTCTAAATCAATATCTTGACAAGTTCTTCTGTTCTGTTTCATGACTATTCAAATATCAAAGCACAGTTGATTCGTTTAATTTTCAACTATAATTTGATTCTGAATAGAAATCATCTCTTTAATCAAATTTTCATTAACGTTCGATTCATGTTTTGAATCTGAGTCAGATTCTGAGTCAGATCTTGATTAGCTTTCTGATCATCTTCTTGATCAGCTTTTATTGACTGCAGTTCAAATCTGTCTTTTGACAATAGCATCTGATGCTGATATAGCTTTTGATCATCATTTGCTTCAACTGATTTGACATTTGACATTCTGATCAATGCATCGACTTTCAGATTCTGTTTTTTCGACTGATATATGATCTTGAAGTTATATTCAGATAACTTCTCAGCTCATTTAGTCTATCATCTGATCAGTTCTTTGATCATCATGAAGTACTTCAAATTCAGATGATCAATGAAGATCTTGATCGAAATATCTGTACATTTCAATTCAGAGCATCAATGCTTCAAGCAGCAAATAATGATCAGCAGTTTCTTGTCATAAATTTCGTAGTTGCATTCTGCAAGAATCATGTTCTTGCTGTAAAAGATCATTGAATGTAGAATGTCTTCATTGTCATACTAAGACAATACTTCGTTGTTCACGTAGTTCAAGAAGTTCATTTTCAGAATAGCTTTTCTGATTAAGTTGAAATGCTTCAGAACGAGAACTATCATCATCTGTTACTTTAGTTCTTCAAAGATCATTTGACAGATCTTTGTTCATTTAAAGAAATGATCTTTTCAAGTCAGCTTTATCATGAGTCAAATGATTTTTAAGAAATTCTTTATGAATCATCAATAGAAGTTGCAGAAGTCAATGAAGATCTGCACATGAGTCAACGATTGAAGCACTTTTCAGCTTTGAATCACATCTACTTTTTGAAAATTCATTCACAAATCATTGATGAATATCAATAGTTCAAGAAACAATATTTTCTGAATCTTGAATTTGCACTTGTCAATGTTTATTTGCAAGTTGACTTTGCAAAGCTTGTTTAACACTTCTTTCACATGAATTCTATGTTCTTTCAAAATCTTACTATAAATGAGAATATCATTCAAGTATGTTTGACAGAACTTGTGCAGACAGTCAAACAATACATCATTGATATAGTGCTGAAAAGATGCAAGTTCATTGATTAATTCAAAGAACATTACTCTATACTTGTAAACATTGAAGAAAGTAACAAAAGTAGTCAAATTCTCGCTTTTTGAACTCATGCGCAGTTTATTGAATGTGATGATAATGTTAAGTCAAGTCAGATACTTACTGTCTGAAATTCAAGTTAATACTTCGTCTATCAAGAGTATGTTGAAATCGTGTCTAAAAACTAATCAGAGTGCATGCGTGACTAGAATGTTTGATCGATAGAGATAGCTATAACTAAGACTTTAAGAATATAGAAGAAAGAAGATACAAAAGACAAGAAGAATACACTCTATATAGTAGTTACTCAGATCGACGTTAGTCTCAAAGAAGACGTGTTGAAACACAAGAAAGATGTTGATTTGAAAGATGTTTATGACACAAAGAAATATGTTTATCATAGAAATCTGTTGACTACTCGTAACACAAAGAAGTGTGTTTATTTAGAAGACAATAGAAGCTGATTAGAAGATGCTAGAGAAGAAAAAAGATGCTGAGTCATATTTGAGTCAAATCTGAATCAGATCTAGATCAGATCTTGACTAGATTTTTGACTAACTTTAATCATTATGCAAAGTACTCGCTAGCGTGCATTGCAAATTAATTAAAGCTTCAGTCTTGTTCAGTCTTGATACGCTCGTAACATTACTTCTCTTTTCGAAAATTCATGTTTGCATGAATAGAACAAATGAAACGCAAAAAATTTTCTTTTTCAATTTAGTGTGACTTGTCTGAATAAAGCTTATGAAATTCAACTAGAACTTCTTCTGAGTTCTTGAATTCTTCTTTATCGACATAGTATCATTTGTTGTCTCGATCTAGTTTCGTTCATTTGACTTTGTATTGTATTCGATCTGAATAGCGTCTAGAGTTTAAAATGTCATCTATCTTTCAATGCTCATCATCTTCAATAGTGAGAGATTTAAATGATTCTGAATGCTGTTCTGATAAAAAATCATCAAGACAAGAATGTAATAGCTTTGAACTGAACATTGAATGCAGCTGCTTCATGCTTATCAATAAACGAAAATGATAAAAAATCTCAACTTTGACAGTGATTTGATAAGATTTTAGCTGTTTATCTTTCAAATTCTTACATGATCTAGTTGTCTTTATGTTTCTAGAGAATAATCAAACTCAGTCGTTTACTTCATAAATGACGTCTCGTCTATGTTTATTGATCTGAGCTTCGATGATCTGCTTCATCTTTTTCAATTGCTGATGATTGAAGATAAGAAGCTCTTTCATTCAAATGATAATATCATCTGCTTTTCTAGCTTTAAGACGCTCACAAGTAGTTTCATAGTTAGTCGTATCTGAATCGAAACTCATTCGTGAGTGAAAATTCTTATTGAAGTAGAATGAAGTCATTGAGATGATCAAGAAGATATTGAAATTCTCGCTGAATTCTATCATTGATAATCATTTTGCTCAGTCATTCTGCATGTAATTGCAGTAGATTCTTAATTTGCGTTCAACATCTTGATTAGCTCATTTTGATTGATCATTGATCTCAGAATGATAAACTGTTAATAAACTAGCTGTGATTCTTAGTTGCTTACAAAGACTTTGTCACATTGTGAATATGAATTGAAAATCTCTGTTCGAAACAATAGAACTAGGTAGATCATGAAGTCAATAGACGTTTCATAGCATGATTCAAACCGTTTCTTCAACTGAGATGTCATCATCTTCTCAATGATAGAGAACATAGTGACGTTTCTTGATGAGACGACATATGACTGTGCAAATGACGTTATAATCTTTCAATAGAGATAGCTCAGTGATGAAGTTCATAATTATATCTTTTCAGCGTTTCTGTGAAATTGATAAAGAATAAAGAAGTTCATTGATACTATTTCTAAATGTCTTGCTTCGTTGACAGACATGACAGTTTCAAATGTAACGTTTAATTGTTGCTTAATGATCTGATCAATAGTAGAAACGTTGAACTAAATCAGTAGTTTTTCGATTGTCAGAATGAGAGATGAAAGACTGATTATGAATTTTCTTTAGTAATTTTGTATGCATATTCTCAGAAACTCACAGTACATCTTTTCTATATAAAATGTCGTCAACGATCTTGCAATGCTTCAATTCAGTGCTATGTAGCTTGAGCTTGTTTTCGATTATAGCTTGTTTATACTCATTGCAAAGCTTATTCATCTTGTTGACATCTTTTACTTGCTGATAAAGATCAACTTCAAATTCAATAGCTAGAACATTTACTTTATTGAGTGTCAGAATGATCTGATAACAATCTTCAGTACGTTGAGTTGATTCAGAAACGTCGATCAGAAACATTCTGATTAAAGCATTAACTTTAGTGTTTATTTTGCCTGATTGAATTATAATCTGAAAGTTGAACTTGAATAGAATGTCTAGATAATTGACTTGACGTCAAGTCAACTGCTTATTTTTCATGAAGATTTTCAGAGTCTGATGATTGATGAATATCTGAATGAGTAGTTTAATGCATTCAAGCTTGAGTCTTCAATGTTTGAAACATTAAATAATGACTAGTAATTTCTTGTCATAGATATGATAATTGCATTCAGTGAAGATTATGCTCTTGCTGTAGAATGCTACTGAGTGAAGAATATTCTCATCATTGTACTGTGATAGTATTTCATCTTTAACGTAGTCAGATGCATTGATTTTTAGAATAGTCTGTCATTTTAAATCAAAATGTCATAAGATTGAAATCAAGCTGACTTGTTTCTTTAGATCATCAAAAGCTTGAAGAAAGACTTCGTTTTAAACAAAAAATGTATCTTTTCTAGTCAGCTGAGTGAATGATTTGACTAGCTTCGAGAAGTTTTTAATGAAACGACGATAGAAGTTAATGAATTTCACGAAGCTCTGAACTTCTTTTAGATTGATTGACGTAGCTCAGTTGACTATGACTTTCACTTTGATAAATTTCATGTGAAGACTTTGTTCTGAAACTATGACTTCTAAGAAGACAGTTTCTTCTACGTTGAATTCGCACTTTTGAATATCTACTTGTAGATCAGCTTCTCATAGATGATTTAATATCATTTTGACATGTTGTTGATGTTTTCGTTGAGTTTTGCTGTAGATTAAAATGTTGTTCAGATAGACTTGACAGAAGTCATTTAAAAAGTCTTAAAGAACGTCATTCATATACTGCTGAAACGAGACAGAATCATTGATAAGTTCAAAAGATAACATCTTTGATTTATATGCTTCTAACGCGATAATAAAAATAGTGTAGTTCTCACTATCAGAGTGCATTCGTAGTTTGTTGAACGTTGAAATGATATTCAATCGAGTCAGATGTTTGCAATCAACTATTTTGTTAATTACTTCATTTATGAGTGATAAAGAATAGCAATTTCTTTTGATAATAGCATTGAGCTTTTGATAGTCAACGCAAAATCGTAGATCTTCATTTGCTTTCAAGATGAACAGAACGAGTGAGAAATACAAAGCTTTGCTAAAGATTATAAATTCTTTGAAAAGATTCTCATTCAGATATTTCTTTACTTTCTGAAGCTTGTAGAGAGACATTTGATATGCTCGACAATGAGATGACGTTGCGTCACTAGTAAGCTCTATCTTATAATCATATAAACGATGAGATGATAGCTTGTCTGCTTGAGCTCGATCAAAGACGTCTAGAAAATTCTGATATTTTGATGATAGCTTGACTTTAATATCTTCTAGATTCTGAGTCGTTTCATTGACTGAGAAGATGTTTATGACATCTAGTTTGCATTGAGTATTGTAGACAATTTCTCTATTGATGTCTTCGACAAACATAGCAAAAATCTCTGTCTGATTCTTTTTCTTTCATTTTACTAATGCTTGAAAAGAAACAACGTTTATGTTTTGAATCAAGAATGACTCTTTCTGAATGAATGAAACTGAGTGCTTAAGCATCTTAAAGATCTTGCTGTAAGCTGCTGAAGAGATCAAAGTTGATCACGATTAACTTGAGTGCTTTGTATTTAACAAGATCAAAAAAATCGAAATAGAAGTATTTAATTGATCAGAAAATACGATAGTATCATGTCTTATGTTCAATAATATTTCATTTTTGTTCATTCAGAATTTGCTCAATATAGCTTCATGATGCTCAATATCAGCTATCAGCATTGACACAGTCAATTTCTTATGACTTTCGATCGTAAGATTGAGTAGAATTTTATGAGTAATAGTCTTTCTAGCTAACTTCTCATTATAGTCTTGTATTAACTTCTCTTTTGCTAGTAATATAGATTGTATTTCAAGTTTCTAACATACTTTATCGACTAGCTTGTCATGTATTAGCATGTAGATGATAAAATCACTATTTATCAAAGAATGAAGACTGAAAGAATTGCTTTGAGAGATAAGAAAAGCATTGATCAGAAATGACTTCTCAAAATAGTTTTCTTTGAATAGAACTTCGATTTGACTGCACAAAAATATGATCTCTATCTCTTCAATAATTCTGAAAGAAATAGCTAGTTTTTTGAATCAGAATTGAACTCAGAGTTCAATGTAAATCGATCAAACTTGTCATCTTCTAATGCATTGACTCTCGATTGATCAGAGCACTCTCTAGAAGTATGATCTGATTTGTGATAGATGAAACAGATTTCAGCTTGTAAATTAATGTCTTTGACGCTAGTTAAAATCGCGTCGCGCAGCTTTGAATGATCAACAAGTGTAGTGACTTCGATCTTTCTATAAAGATTCAATGAATCTCATTTCTCAGCAAAGATGACTTGCTTTCTGACTTTGATCAAGAATTTCTTTTCTTTGATATCATTCATGACTCGATGCTCATTGTTCAAATGAATCAGATAACTACGAATTTCATTGAGAGATTCTGACTGAATCAGCTGACTACTTCAAGCTGCATGAAAATGATAAACTATCTTGTCTTGTAAATTAATGATCAATTGCTTTTCGTGATACTCTAGATAGAAGAACAGACATTGAAATATCAAATAGAAGTCGCTGAATTTGCTTTTTTCTTGAATGAGATTAACATATTTTCTTCAAAAGTTTGTCTCTTTGTCAGAATCATCATAAAGCTGAGCAAGTTCATTTAGTAGATTGTTAATCATTGAATAAAAGTTCAATGAATCTCGCTGACGTCTGACTAGAGTGACTTTGACTGCATCTTCGCTGATTCAAGAATGAATGTAGACTAGTATAGCTTTGTCATTATTAAAATGATTAACGTTGATTTCTAGCTTGTCGCGAATCTTTTCTTGTCAATCATTTCAGATAGATTCTTTTTCATCAGTAAACAGAGATGAATTTGAAAGCTTTTGAGATCGCTTGAATGAATTGAACATGATGAAAGAAGTAGAAGTATCTTCTTTAGTCAATCGCAGTCAATGTTGTAGTTTCATCAGCTGATCTTAAAGCTTTTTAAGATTTAAATTCAATCATTCTTTTGCTTGATCAATTTTCTCGAAACGAGTCTTTCATATCTGTTCGCTGAGTATTCTATCAAATAGCTCACAAGCTTCTACATCTAGATCTCGTTGAGTTCGAAGATTGTTTAAATCTTCTAGAAAAACTTCTGAGTTTTGTTCAACTCAGTGTTGTAGCTGCTTTACATTTTTGATATTTCAGAGAGTAGAGACTTTCAGAGATTCATCAAGTGTCTGAGAGTGAGACATGAATTGATGATGTTTTCATATGAAGTCAGTTCTAAGAAATTTCAATAAATGAGAAGATAACTCAAGATAAATGATTGAATCGAGACTTTGATTACTCTTGAAGAAATCAAGTTGAGTATTCACAGATGATTGAATCATGATGAAGATTTTGATGATTAAGCGAATGATGATGCTCAATAGTAGATAGTGAGATCATTTGTTAAAGTGTTTAGTCTTCAAAGAAGAGTGTTGCTGATTTGAGAGTTTTTTTTGTGATTTTCAAGCAATCAACGAAGATTCTTTATCGTTGATTCTATTAATCAATTTGAACTTATGCTACTGACTGAGTGATAGATTCTCTAGCAATCACACGATTATATGTTCTCATTGATTCTATTGATTTCTTGATGTTGTTCTGTCTTTCGATGTTGTCAATCATCAGATACACAAATTTCTTTATACTCATTTTGTTAAGAATCAGCATAGAGCGAGTCATATGAGTGTAATGTAACGAGTATATAAATGCTAAGAAAGAAAAGTATCTAGAAGAGAAGAATCGACTATCTATATGACTCAGAAGAACATAAGCTAATTCTGAATAGAGTTGACTTCGAAACAACTCGATAGTCTAGTGACGAGCGATCGACGATAGTCAGAAACATAGTCATCAACATAGTCATCAACATAGCTATCAACATAAATGCGTAGCTAGAATTGTAACAGTATTTCTTCTCTTCAATGATTCATGTTTGCATGAATGTATTTTCTTAGCCTTGTGTAGAATTGAAATGTCTATTGTAGCAGACTAGCTATGTAGAAAGAAATCGACTTGCTCAGCGAAGAGATCGACTATTGACTGATGTCATTGAAGCAGACTCACTAAAAGAAAATCGACTAGCTCATTGAAGAGATCAATTGTGATCATGTCATTGAAGCAGACTCACTGCTGATTCAGATCTACTACATAGTAGAGCTTGTTTCGTTCGTTGATCGACTCAATCAAGAGATCAATCATTGTTCATCATTATAGCAGACTCACTGTTGAGATTTCAATGTAGAAACAAGCTCATGAATTTGCTTGTTATTGAAGATGATCGTGTCATTGAAGCAGACTCACTAGTCGACTTGCTCATTGAAGAGATCGACTTTGAGCTCGTCATTGTAGCAGACTCACTAGTTGCACGCGAACGAGTCGACAGATCGATTCACTGATAGATAGAGTGATGTGAGTAGATGAGTCATTGCATTGACGAAAGATGTCATTATAGCAGACTCACTATTTGCACATGATCGAGTTGACGAATCGATTCACTGATAGATAGAGCGATGAAGATGAGTAGATCATCGCTTTGACGATGTCATTGAAGCAGACTCACTGAGAGATTTGCTCATCGAGATAGAGACTTCACGCAGTTCTAGACTGATCTCTTTAATTGCTCTTTGAAGTAGAGACTTCACGCAGTCATAAACTGACTTTGTTTGATTGTTCAACAAATTCGAAGAATTTCTTGCGAATTTGAATGAACGATTAATTCGCTGATCTTTGATCTAGTCGAATGATTTCGATCGTTTGTTTATACTCGCTGATCAGCGCACGAGTTTGAATCTTTTGTTTATTCTCGCTGAGTCAGCTCACGAGAAAGAAGAATGAGTGTCTGCATGATCGCGAGTTGACTAGATCAAAGTCAATAGTCGTGTGAATCGAGCAGAGCAAGTCAATGCAGATTATTTCTCTTTGTCTGTAACGAAAAAGCATTTATATAATGTTAAGAATCAGCATAGAGCAAGTCATATGAGTGTAATGTAACGAGTATATAAATGCTAAGAAAGAAAAGTATCTAGAAGGGAAGAATCGACTATTTATATGACTCAGAAGAACATAAGCTAACTCTGAATAGAATTGACTTCGAAACAACTCAATAGTCTAGTGACGAGTGATCGATGATAGTCAGAAACATAGTCATCAACATAGTCATCAACATAGCTATCAACATAGATGCGTAGCTAGAATCGTAACACATTTCGTTGACAGTCAAGTGAATTTGAATGAGTATAGAAATCAGTATCATGTGATTAATGAATTCTTAAAGTAATGTTGAGATCATGTCTAGAAACTAATCAGAGTGCGTGCGTGACTAGAATGTTTAATTAATAGAGATAATTATAACTAAGTCTTTAAGAATACAGAAGAAAGAAGATACAAAAGACAAGAAGAATACACTCTATATAGTAGTTACTCAGATCAACGTTAGTCTCAAAGAAGACGTGTTGAAACACAAGAAAGATGTTGATTCAAAAGATGTTTGCAACACAAAGAAATGTGTTTATCATAGAAATCTGTTGACTACTCGTAACACAAAGAAGTGTGTTTATTTAGAAGACAATAGAAGCTGATTAGAAGATGCTAGAGAAGAAAAAAGATGCTGAGTCATATTTGAGTCAAATCTGAATCAGATCTAGATCAGATCTTGACTAGATTTTTGACTAACTTTAATCATTATGCAAAGTACTCGCTAGCGTGCATTGCGAATTAATTAAAGCTTCAGTCTTGTTCAATCTTGATATGCTCATAACAGAGTATTGAATAATGATTTCTTTTGATCAGAGCATTCAGTTTTCAATAATTCATGCAAAAGCAAAGACTATCATCTTTCTTTTTGATAAATAGTATTAACGAAGCAAAGAAAGCTTTGCTGAAAGTAATGAACTTCTTCTTCAAGTTCTCTTCTAGATACTTCTTGATTTTCTGCAATTTGTGACTCAACATAAGATACAATTGACTTCTAGAAAATTGATTCTCATCTTTTAATTCAATCTTATGATCATATGATCAATGCAAAGACAATTGCGTTATCTTTTCTTTATCAAAAACATTCAGAAAGTCATGATAAACTATCAAAAGCTTCTTCTTCAATTCATTTAATGACATGACAGAGATCATTTCATTCAGTTTCGCGAAATCTTCAACTGAGTTAAGCACTTTGTTGATTTCACTAATGATCAAGAAGAAGATCTTGATCTTCTTATTCTTGACTAAAGTTTGATACACAGTGACTTTGATCATGACAATATTGATGAGTCTCTTTGTCTCAGTTGATTGAAATGAGCGAAGTTGATCGAGATCAACTTGAGTGCTTTGCTTTGCTATGAGAACAAATTCAATGAATCTATTCACTGATTTCTGATTTCTGAATCTCTTCAAGATGATCATTAATGTAATAATCAAGTTCAAGTTCTTTCATTTTATTTCACAAATTTCATTTGATTCAAATCTGTGAAATGCTGATTGACTGTTTGCTTTTAAAACAACAGATTTCAATGTTCAAATCTTCAATAATGATATTAATTAATTGTTTGCAGAATTTATCAACATTTAATTTCTTTTTAATCAAAGATTTTCAATAATTATCTTGTGTTGATCTAGACAAGTTATCAATAAAGACATCATTTCATTCTTGTGTTTTTGTATCATGATCAATGTATACAGAGTGTATGTAATCAACTTTCAATCAGAAGTTTCATCATACAATTGATTCAACTTTGATTTTGACTGAATATCAAAGCATTCACATAATTCTGATATCAAAGATTCATCAATGAAAGTCATGTCAATGACTTCAGTATTTATCAGAGTGAAAGATCTGAATATCTTTTTTACATTATTCAAGATGACATCAACAGTGAACGACTTAAAATTAAATGAATCATCAGACATGCTGATGAAGCAGAATACAAGTATATTGCTCTCAGTCACTACTTTGACAAAAATAAGTCATTTTTCAAATTTGCTGCAATTTCGTGCATCTGAGCTGATTCAAGACAGTTGCATGCTTTATGTTTTGACTTCTTGCATTTGAAGCAAAGTTTTTTTTAAACAACTTCTTTCTAGCAGAATCAACGTTCAATATTCTGAGTTTCTTTCATGCAAAGATTGAAGTTGAGATCGCAGTAGTGATCATCATCAAGATGCTAGCAATAAAATGAGCGACTTGAGTTGTTAATGTTTTGAAGACTGATTGAGCATTCAATTTTGTCAATTGAACGTTGACTTGCATGCAAATGTTGATGAATTTATTCAAATTCATAGTTCATTCATTGATCATGACTCACTGAAGATCTGAGCTAATCTTATGCTGAAAATCATCTAGTAAAGTTTCGTTATTGTATTCTAGTTTCACACTAAGTTTCTGAAATTTCATTCAAAATTCATGAAAGAAGATCTTGTTTTAATACAGCTTCAAAAATTGTTGTTGAGTTGTATGACATTAATTGAAATCATCATACATCTTATTTATGATCGACAGTATCTCTTCTGCTTCAAGAAATGAGTTCGTGATCATGTTTCTCATTTTGAATGCTATGTGTTTGATCATCATTTCACTGACTCAACTTTTCACATATGCAATCTTCATTTCTTTAATAGAAAAATGATTCTTGTTCATCTTCAGCTTGTTTCACATTCAAGATAATCAATTATTCACATTCTGCTTTGAATCTTTGAACAGAAATAAGTCAAATAGCTTAATTGACTTTGAGAATTGATCTTTCAAAATTGAAGTGCTTAGTTGACTTAATGTCGCTTTTAAATGATGTATAATCACATTCTTTTTCTTCATTTCTTTCTGTAAATATGTTTAAACAACGTTCAACGTTGTCTGTGTAACTTTCAACTTGATGTTAATAACTTTCAATTCAACGTTGATCTTGTTGATATCATTCAACATCTGAATCATGTCATTGTGAATCTTAATTTCAATGTCATGCTGTTAATATATGTACTTAATAAAGACAATGAGATCATCTGCTTTATGAATGTTTATTCAAGCATTCAGTTCAATGCTGATGCTGATCTTGATCATTGTTGCAATCATGCACTTCAAGTTAGTCTAACATAGATCATGTCAGACTATCATAAACTAGTATAAAGCTGATGTTGACACGCTAGCGATTTAGCGTGTCTTCGTGAGTAAAACTTGCGACGTGTTGCATCTTCTTTCTTCTTCAGCTTTGAACTTCTAGTTAGAATACACTCATATGATTCGCTTTATACAGACTCATAACATTAGTTTAAAGCTTATTAATCTTGCTATCAACGTGTAAACGATATAAAAACAAGTTACATCACTCAAACTTGAATTAGAATCAAAATCAGAAAATCGAGCTCAGAAAACTCATTAAAAATCAAGAAATTTCTAGAACAGAACAGAAAAACATGAATACATTGCTTTAGATTAACTCTTTACTGAGCTTGTCATCAGAACAGAAGAACAGAAGAACATGAATGCGTTGTTCTAAAACTGAAATCAGAAATTTCAGTTGAATTTCAATCAGCAATTTTCTACTCACACAATGATTAAAAGCACAGAATTAGAATCAGAATCAATGAGCACAACTCGCTATGAAACTCAAGATGCTGAAAGAAAATCACTTTTATCACAGAATCAAACAGCATCAGAAGAAGAAGACATGAATGCATCATTGAATATTGAAGAAGAGAACATGAACGCGTTGCTCTTTGATCATGAAATGATTAAGATCAGCATCAGCACTGAACTGAATGCTTGAATAAACACTCATGAAGCAGAAGATCTCATTGTCTTTATTAAGTACATATGTCAATAGCATGACATCGAAATCAAGATTCACAATGACATGATTCAGATGTTGAATGACATCAACAAGATCAACGTTGAATTGAAAGCTATTAACATCAAGTTGAAAGTTACACAGACAACATTGAACGTTGTTCAAACATATTTACAGAAAGAAATGAAGAAAAAAAACATGATTATACATCATTTAAAAGCAACATCAAGTCGACTAAGCACTTTGATTTTGAAAGATTGATTCTCAAAGTCAATCAAGTTATTTGACTCATCTTTGTTCAAAGATTCAAGACAGAATGTGAATAATTGATTGTTTTGAATGCAAAATAAGCTGAAAATGAACAAGAATCATTTTTCTATTGAAGAAATGAAGATTGCATATGTGAAAAGTTGAGTCAGTGAAACAATGATCAAACAAATAGCACTTAAAATGAGAAACATGATCATGAACTCATTTTTTGAAGCAGAAGAGATACTGTCGATCATAAATAAGATGTATGATGATTTCAATTGACATCACACAGTTCAATGATAGTTCTTGAAACTGTATCAAAACAAGATCTTCTTTCATGAATTTTGAATGAAATTTCAGAAACTTAGTGCAAAACTAAAGTATAATAATGAAACTTTACTAAATGATCTTCAGCATAAAATTAGCTCAGATCTTCAGCAAGTCACAATCAATGAACAAACTATGAATTTGAACAAATTCATCAACATCTGCATGCAAGTCAACGTTTGATTGATAAAATTAAATGCTTGATCAGTTCTTAAAATATCAATGACTCAAATTGCTCGCTTTATCGCTAGCATCTTAATGATGATCACTACTGCAATCTCAACTTCAATCTCTGCATGAAAGAAACTCAGAATATTGAACGTTGATTCTGCTAAAGAGAAGTTGTTTAAAAAAGAACTTTGCTTCAAATGCAAGAAGTTAAAACATAGAGCATGCAACTGTCTTAAATCAGCTTAGATGCATGAAATTGCAGTAAATTTGAAAAACAACTTGTCTTCGTCAAAGTAGTGACTGAGAACAATATACTTGTATTTTTCTTCATCAGCATGTCTGATGATTCATTTAATTTCAAGTCGTTCACTGTTGATGTCATCTTAAATAATCTAGAAAAAATATTCAGATTTCTTGCTTTGATAAATATTGAAGTCATTGACATGACTTTCATTGATGAATCTTTGATGTCAGAGTTATGTAAACACTTTGATATTCAGTCAATATTGCTGTTAAAATCAAAGTCAATTTGATTGTATGATGAAATCTTTGATTGAAAGTTGATTACATATGCTCTGTATACATCAATCATGATACAAGAACACAAGAATGAAATGATGTTTCTATTGATAACTTGTCTAGATCAACACAAGATAATCATTGAAAATCTTTGATTAAAAAGAAATCAAATGTTGATAAATTCTGCAAACAATTGATTAATATCATCATTAAAGATTTAAACATTGAAATCTGTTGTTTTGAAAGTAAGCAGTCAATCAGCATTTTACAAATCTGAATCAAATGAAATCTGCAAAATGAAACAAAAGAACTTGAATTCAATTGTTACATCAATGATCATCTTGAAGAAACTCATGAATCAGTGTTAAGAGTCAGCATAGAGCGAGTCATATGAGTGTAAGATAACGAGTATATAAATGCTAAGAAAGAAAAGTATCTAGAAGAGAAGAATCGACTATCTATATAACTCAGAAGAACATAAGCTAATTCTGAATAGAATTGACTTCGAAACAACTTGATAGTCTAGTGACGAGCGATCGACGATAGTCAGAAACATAGTCATCAACATAGTCATTAACATAGCTATCAACATAGATGCGTAGCTAGAATCATAACAATCAGAAATCAGTGAATAAATTCATTGAATCTGTTCGATTCATTGAATCTGCTCTCATAGCAAAGCAAAGCACTTAAGTTGATCTCGATTAACTTCGCTCATTTCAATCAATTGAAATAAAGAAACTCATCAATATTATCATGATTGAAGTTGCTGTGTATTGAACTCTAGTCAAGAATAAGAAGATCAAGATTTTCTTCTTGATCATTAGTGAAATCAAGAAAGCACTTAGCTCAGTCGAAGATTTCGCGAAACTGAATGAAATGATCTCTGTCATGTCATTAAATAAACTGAAGAAGAAGCTTTTGATAGTTTATCATGACTTTCTGAATGTTTTTGATAGAGAAAAGATAACACAGTTGTCTTCACATCAATCATATGATCATAAGATTGAATTAAAAGATGAAATTCAATCTTTTAAAAGTTGATTGTATCTCATGTCGAGTCACAAATTGCAGAAGATCAAGAAGTATTTAAAAGAGAACTTTAAGAAGAAGTTCATTACTTTCAGCAAAGCTTTCTTCGCTTCGTTAATACTATTTGTTAAAAAGAAAGATGATAGTCTTTGCTTTTGCATGAATTATTGAAAACTGAATGCTCTGATCAAAAGAAATCATTATTCAATACTTTTGATAGATGAAGTACTAGCTTGAATTCAAGGCAGTAAGTATTTAACTCAATTCAACATTATCATTGCATTCAATAAACTGCACATAAGTTCAAAAAGCGAGAATTTGACTACTTTTGTTACTTTCTTCAATGTTTACAAGTATAAAGTAATGCTTTTTGAATTAATCAATGAACTTGCGTCTTTTCAGCACTATATCAATGATGTATTGTTTGACTATCTGCACAAGTTCTGTCAGACATACTTAAATGATATTCTCATTTATAGTAAGATCTTGAAAGAACATAGAATTCATGTGAAAGAAGTGCTAGACAAGCTTCATGAAGTCAACTTGCAGATAAACATTGACAAGTGCAAATTCAAGATTCAGAAAATCTTGTTTCTGAAACTATTGATATTCATCAATGATTTGCGAATGAATTCTAGAAAAGTAGATGTGATTCGAAGCTGAAAAATGTCTCGATTGTTGACTCATGTGCAGATCTTCATTGACTTCTGCAACTTCTATTAATGATTCATAAAGAACTTTTCAAAGATCATTCAACTTATGATAAAGCTGACTTGAAAAAATCATTTCTTTGAATGAACAAAGATTTGTCAGATGATCTTTGAAGAACTAAAGCAATAAATGACAACAGTTCTCATTCTGAAGCATTTCAACTCAATCAGAGAAGCTATTCTGAAAACAAACTTTTCAAACTACGTGAACGACGAAGTATTGTCTCAATATGATGATGAAGACATTCTACATTCAATGATTTTTTACAGCAAGAACATGATTTTTGCAAAATGCAACTACAAGATCTATGATAAGAAACTGTTGATTATTATTTGCTGCTTGAAGCATTGATGCTCTGAATTGAAATGTACAGATATTTTGATCAAGATCTTCATCAATCATCTGAATTTAAAGTACTTCATGATAATTAAAAAATCGATCAGATGACAGATTAAATGAGCTGAGAAGTTATCTGAATATAACTTCAAGATCATATATCAGTCAAGAAAACAGAATCTGAAAGTTGACATGCTGATCAGAATATCAGACGTCAAGTCAGTTGAAGCAAATGATGATTGAAAGCTATATCAGCATCAAATGCTATTATCAAAAGACAGATTTGAACTGCAGTTAATAGAAGTTGATCAAGAAGATGATCAGAAAGCTGATCAAGATCTGACTCAGATCTTGCTCAGATCTAACTCAGAATCTGACTCAGATTCAAAACACAAATTGAACGCTAACGAAAATTTGATCAAAGAGATGATTTCTATTCAGAATCAAATTATAGTCGAAAATTAAATGAATCAACTGTGCTTTAATATTCAAATAATCATGAAACAGAACAGAAAAACTTGTCAAGATATTGATCTAGACAATTGCAAAGTACTTGATGAAGTACTCTGAAAAGATGATAGATTATGAGTTTCTCAGTCAATGATCATTTGATTGATAAGAAAAGCACATGATCTTTCAATCAATGATCATTCTGACATGAATTAAACGTTGAACTTGCTGAGATGATCATATTGCTGATCAAAGATGAGAATGATGATCAAGCATTACATTCAAAACTGTTACGTTTATCGTAGATTAAAAGCATCAAGAGATCGAATCAATGAACTGCTGAAGTCATTGCTCATATCAGAGCAGCAATGACAAAACATATCATTAGACTTCATTATTGATCTATCAAAAAGTGATGAAAACAACGCGATTCTGACAGTCATAAATCAATTGTTTAAGAAACAACATTATATATCATATTGATCAGATGACAAAGAAATCTTTGCAGAATAAACAGTCAAGCTACTGTTGATATAAGTTTTCAGAACTCATGAACTATTCAGATCAATAGTGTTTGATCGTGATTCATAATTCATATCGATTGTCTGAAAGTTTTTATGCTTGAGACTCAACATGAAGGTAAAACTATTCACAGACTATCATTTGCAAATCAATAATCAAACAGAAAGAGTGAATCAGAATGTGAAATAATATCTACGAAGCTACTGCTCATATATGCAAGATGATTGATTCATCTGATTATTCATGATTGAATTTATTGATAACAATGCTATTTCATCATCAATTGAACAGTCGACGTTCTTTCTTAATAAAAGCTTTCACTCTCATATGAGCTTCAATTCGAACTCAATTAAATATGAGATCACTCAAGCTAGAATCAAAGCAGACAAAGCAAAGAATATATTTGAACATATGAAATGATCACTAGCATTGATCAAACAAGTCTTGACAAAAGTCAGAGTCACAATGAAGAAAAAAATTGACAAGCATTGAAAGAAAATGATTTACAAGATAAATGACATGATGTTTCTGAATTCTAGAAACATAATGATCTCACGATCATCAAAGAAGCTAAATGATAAAATGCTAGAACTCTTCAAAATTCTGATCAAGATTGAACATGCATATTGATTGAAACTATCATCAACTATGAAGATACATTCAAAGTTTGCATCAAATCTGCTACAATTAGATTCAAAGAATTCTTTGAATGAACAATGAAATGAATCGTCTAACTTTATAGTGATCAACGATGAAGATGAATGAGAGATGAAGAATATACTGAACTTCAAACACTATGAACGAGATAAACAATTACAATATCATGTCAATTGAAAAGAATACAATGTTGATCTGCATTAATACAACGTTGATGAAAGTGAATTCAAAGAATGCTTGAAGATTGTAAATGACTTTCATGAATGATATTCAAACAAGTCAAGATAGAAATCAACTTAAGAAAGATTGATTGAACTGCAGCAATAAAAACATTGCTAAATGAAGAAAAAAGATAATGTTGTGATTGTGCACTTCAAGTTAGTCTAACATAAATTGTGTCAGACTATCATAGACTAGTATAAAGCTGATGTTGACACGCTAGCGATCTAGCGTGTCTTCGTGAGTAAAACTCATGATGTATTGCATTTTCTTTCTTCTTCAGCTTTGAACTTCTAGTTAAAATACACTCATATGATTCGCTTTATGCAAACTCATAACAATCATTTTGTGATCAAAGAATAATGCGTTCGTGTTCTCTTCTTCAATATTCAACAATGCATTCGTGTTTTCTTCTTCTGATACTGTTTAATTCTGTGATAGAAGTGATTCTCTTTCAGCATTTTAAGTTTCATAGCGAGTCATGCTCATTGATTTTGATTCTAATTCTATGCTTCTAGTCATTGTGTGAGTAGAAAATTGCTGATTGAAATTTAACTGAAATTTCTGATTTCAGTTTTAAAACAATGCGTTCGTGTTTTTCTGTTCTGATAACAAGCTCAGTAAAGAGTTAGTTTAAAGCAACATGTTCATGTTCTTCTGTTCTGTTCTAGAAATTTCTTGATTTCTAACAAGTCTTCTGAACTCAATTTTCTGATTTTGATTCTAATTCAAGTTTGAGTGATGTAACTTGTTTTTATATCGTTTACACGTTGATAGCAAGATTAATGAGCTTTGAACTAATGTTATGAGTCTGTATAAAGCGAATCATATGAGTGTATTCTAACTAGAAGTTCAAAGCTGAAGAAGAAAGAAGATGCAACACGTTGCAAGTTTTACTCACGAAGACACGCTAAATCGCTAGCGTGTCAACATCAGCTTTATACTAGTTTATGATAGTCTGACATGATTTATGTTAGACTAACTCGAAGTGCACGATTGCAACATTACAAAGTCTGTTGAGTTCAATGAATTTGTTGAGCTTAGAAAGTTCAAAAATAGCAAGAGAGATGCGTGATTGTATTTCAACACTTTCAAATATTTGATTGATCTGTTTCTGTAGATTTCTGACGTCTGTTTCATCTGTTGTCATCATTTGAGACAAATGCGTCTTCAGAGTTCGTGATTTTCATTGCAGTTAACACAACGTCTTTTATTCAAAGACATCACGCACTTTTTAATGTGATGTTTGTCTGCGCATTTAGCGCATCGTTGTTTCTTCTTGCAGAATTTGATCATATGATCAAATTTGAAGCATCTGTAGCACTGAGTGATGCAACAGTTCTTTTTAAACAGTTTACATAAGCATTCTTAATACAAGTTTAGCATGCTTTCGTTCATTAATCAATTCATCATCGCTTTGATTGCAATTTTTACGATGAGTGATGAGTGAATCTTCTCACTTTCAACTACTTTCTTGAGTCAGACTATTTTTAGAATCTTTAGATTTTCATGAAGTTTTGCATTATCTTTTATCAATCTTTTAATGATCACTTTCTGATTGCTTGTGTTTATAGTGATGTGTACTTCATGTGCTAACACAGCGAAAATTCAACGCATTATATGCGTCAAGTTCGCAATTTTCTTTATTCATGTCTGAGATCTTTTCAGATTTGCTTGAATCTTTGAACTCACTGCATGAAGTATGATATCTTCACTTTCAAGCTTTCAAAAAGACATGATTAGATTTCTTTGAACTGTTGACATGTTTGTAATTTCTTGAAGAATCTGTTTAATAAATTTCTTTTGTATCTTCTTTATTTTCTTTCTTTCTGCTATCTTCATCATGACTTCTCATTTCTTGCAAAGTGATGACAATTCATCTCTGAGATGTTGCTCTTTCACTGTTACTTCTTCTCTTGTCACATTCGCTCATGACGTGATTTTCAATGAGAAGTGCATGCTATCTTGTGTTTGCATGCTATCTTGAGTCTGTAGCTGCTTGCTAAGCAGTTGTACAAATGTCTTCAATTTCTGTACATTCTTCGCAATGAACACATTCTGATTCTCGTTGTTTTTTTCTTCTGAATAATTTCAAAGATATTGCATCAACTTCACTGCTACTTCTTTTCACAAATGATCTTTGCTTTTCTCTTTCTCTAACGTTGATGTCTGTATTAGAAAATCAATAATGTTAGTAACATACTTCTCATTGTTGCATAAGCTTTTCAACTTCTCGTTGCTGTTTCGTTGCAACAAGTCAACGTTGCTTGCAATTGTTTCTGAATCAACATTGCTGCAGTTCATGTGATTCATCATCATTTATTCATCATCTAGATTCATTCTGCTTTGATTGTATTGCTCTTTTCAAAAATTTGCTTTGCATACATTATGATTGTTTACTTACAAACTTAATAAAATACAAAAATCATAATCATGTTTATGATGAAATAACATCTGATAGATATAGTCTATGATAGTATGTAAAAGCTGTGAAGCGAAATCAAGCGAAAGTCAAATTAAAGTACAGCTAGTTCATCGTTAGAAGCACTAGTGTGTCGTCATCACTAGTAGCTCAGTCTAATTCATAACAATAAATTCATAATTCATAACAACATGTCTTCATTAAAAAAGTTTCAATGATCTCGTCAAGTCATCAGCTATTTATTATCTCTTAGCAAACGTTTGAGTTGCTTTCTAGTTGTCACGATTCTAGCCTTGTCAGACTCAGTCTTCTAGCCTTGTCAGATCTATTCTCGCTTCGTCATCTTGACTAGTCTCTATTGAGTCTAGCGTCGACTGAGAAACACACATATGTAGCCAGCTTCTTTTCTGTAGCTATCTTTCTTTCTTAGCATTTATCTTCTAGTTAAATGACATCTCTATTCGACTCGCTCTAGACAGACTTCTAACACTAGTGAGCTTCAATGATGCTGTCTTTCTAGTAAACTTCGATGATGCTGCATTCATAGTGATGTTTGATTTCTTCTTCATTTTTAACTTAAGTTTAAAACGTTTCACTTCGTAGTTTTGAATCAATTCAATCGCGTTGTCAAGCAAATCTTCATCGTATCATTCATCATACTTCAATTTATATTCTTTTCACCTTACTAGATACTTGCATATAAGTGAGTCTCAATCGAATCATCAAACTCTATCATCGATGAGCTTCTTGATTTTGTATGAGACTCATTTTGCAATGTTTTCTTCTACTTCTATAAAGAAAGAATTATCTGATCGTGAATGTTTGAATGAGTCTGCACTCTTGAATGCTGATTTCAATTACGCTATGAAGATGACTGAGTAAATTCTTCAGTGCGCTGAAAGCTCAAGCTTATATGCAAGCTTTTCAACTCGTTTCATAACTAAGAAAAAATCACAGTATTGCTGACTGAGTTTTTTAGATGAATGATCTGACAGATGATAGTCGCGATGTAATCATAGAAATGCATAGTCTTCAACTTGTAGATTCATTGACTTATGATTACAATCATATCATGTCTTCGTCTTGACTCTCACGAAAGTAATAGTGTCAACAGCTTCAAATACATTTATAGATCATTCTGCTGCGTAGTTGAAGCAATCTTCAGAGTTAATAAGTGATGAAATGTCTGTAGTTTTAAAGTCATAAATAATCTCATTAAGTGATTTATCTGTGCTTGCAAACGCAAAGTTGTTGAAGTTAGTTTATAGATTGATTAATAGAAATGATCATAAAGATTCGTTGATGCTGAACAGTAGAAAACATAAAGCAATTTTCATTATTTGATTAGAACACTCACTCTGATCATTGATTTGAGAATGATAAATCATGCTTGTGAGCAACGAGATTTCTAATTTTTCAAAGATAGCTTGTCAGAAGTCTGATAGAAATTTGAAATCATGATTGAAAATGATTGCTGATGACATATCTCAATTCGCTTGCTGCAATCTTTCAATCAGAGCATGAGTTCATTCTTTCGCTGATCACATAAATTTGTTAGAAATCAGCATAAGTCTCTTGAAGAATTTGTTGATGATGATTAGTAGACAATTCAATTTCTCTATACTGATCAATAATGCTAGAATAAAGTCTAGTGTGATTGTATGAAAGAAAATGTTTGTAAAACTTATTGAAATCATCTCATCATATGATTGATATCATCTGATTTGATAAATCTGACACTTCAAACAATGATTGATGAACTTTTGAAGTCTGAAAGCGAGTTTTCGTACATACATGATTTCAATGATTCGCTGATAGATTCAATGAAAATCAGCATGATGAGAACTGTGAGTCAGTGAAAACATCTTGTGTTTCAATTTTTTGAGAATCACTAATTGAATGTGACGCTTCGAGTTTTCATTAACATGATATAAAAGTTTCTTCTGAACTTCAAAGTGACTTTCTTGAAGTCGTTTAGTGATGATCTGATTATTTATTTAATGATTCTGTAGTCTTCTTGCATGCTATATCTAGTATGTTCTTTCTTCACTGTCGTTAAACTAGTCTGTTTAGCAATCATCACAGCGATTGCATGATCAATGTAGATGATAGTGAGTGATCTCAGAGTGAATTTCATCATGTGACGAATCTTTTTGATCATTCAGATCAGATCAGCTACTTTCAGTTTCGTGAATCAATAGTTTCTTTCAGCAGAATTAAGAGTTCTGCTTAGAAATAGTATAAATTGAACATTTAATTGAGTAAAGATCATCTTCTCGTTCTTGACGTGATAGATCATATTGACGAAATCAATCTTCTTGAATGCATCAAGATCAACTCATAATTGACGGTTAAAATCAAAATGAGTGAGTACTCTCTCTCTGACAAAGTGATTCTGAAGATGTTGAAAAAATCTGACTTTCAACTCAATTGACTCAAAAGTTCTTTTATCAATCTCATTTCAACAAGCATTTAGATTGTTCTTGAGTAAATTTACTGATAATTCAGTTTTACATCTCTGTAAAGACTGTACTATCTGAGCGTAGTACAAAACGTAGTTTCTTAGTCATTTGATCATATCTAGATAAATGTCTAGTGCATGCAATGTTCAAGAAAAGTTCAGAGAAGTTATAGTCTTGAGCTTTTCAACTGAGATAGTTAAATCGAAATCGTCAACTTTCTGATCAAGCAGTATCACTGATGAATAATCTATGAACGATTTTTTCGACAAAATGCTAATTCTTTTCTTCGAAAATAGTTGAAATACAACATGTAAATGCTTCAAGTGATCTTTCAGAGTTTTTGAAAATATGACAATGTCATTCATATAAGCTCAAGCATAACGTTGATGAGATCATAGCAGTTGATTTGTCTGATGTTGAACATATGAGAGAGAGTTTTTGAATCTCATAACAGCTACTTCAAACTGCTTCTGCTCTTGATGAGAAACAACAATTAATTTGTTTTAATCAATTGATTTGATCTTTCACTGATAGAAATAATCATTGACATTTATTACAATAATGTACTGACATTCTGCAACTACAGCTGTAATGATCATCTGCAATGACATTGAATAGCTGTCTTGCAGAAAATTTTTGTTTAAATCTTGAATGTCAACTACAACATGCTCTTTTTGAATTTCATTGATCTCTCGTCATACAACGAAGACTGAAAAATCATAAAGCGTTGACTGTTTAATTCACGTAAGCTTATGTTGTTCATGAAGCTTATCAAAAATCTCGTCTATCAGCATCTTGTTCTTAGTATTAAGAGAATATACTCTTGCAGAAGAAATTTTAGCCTTGAGAACTAAAATGATTGACATTCAGTTCTTCTCAAGAATATTCACAGTGTTTCTCTTATCTGTTCATATATCATAGACATTAACAATCTTTGCTATAACAGTGATCATCTGATTAATGTTGTAGATAGAGATGTTGTTCTGCAAAATAGTTTTCAGATGAAAATTGATCTTTGACGAAAGTAAATTCAATACTGACGACGTTGAAGATGTTAATAGATTTGAAGTTGCAGTTGATAAAGTCGTGATGATGACGACAAGAACTGATATTTCTCGTAGAAGTAAACTCTTTCAATCAGAAGTTTTATGCTGCTTTCAATCAATAATCACTAGATGATGATTCATTGAATTCATCAGAAAGCAATCATCTTCTTCGTACTTAAGTACTGCTTCAATTCATGCATGTTGCTGAATAATGATTGATCTTTCAATGTCATTTTGAACTTGCACAAAGAAAAAGCTGATGTCTACTACATGCGTGAAAAGATTATCTGTCTGTTTCAGATCTTGATCATAGTCAGATTCAAAAATAAGATCACGATCAGCAGATAGCTTATTTTCTTTCACAAGAACAGATATTTTCAGAAGCGCATAAGATGAAATCATGATTCGATCTTTGATTTGAACTGCTCGCTTAAGATTTGACAGATTTCTGATGAAAACAAAGATGTTGACAGTAAATTTCTGACAACTATTTATTTTAACAATCTTTTCATTCAGATTTAGTTGCATCTTCTCTGTAATCATAATGTTAATTTCTAAAAGTACTTTTACTTTGAGATCATTGATCAGATGAATCTTTCAACGAAAGCAAGTTGTTGTCAATCTATCATCAGATAAAAATTCATGAATATATGTGATTAGTATCACAAAGTCACAGAAGTGATGAATCTTGTTTTCAATGCTTTGTACTGATATGAATGATGTCATTTTCTGTATGAGTGTATTTGAAGCAATGACTTTGATAAACTTATGATTTGTTATGATCATGATACATCTCATGTCTAGAACAATATCTTCTTCAAGTTCATTAAGACTTCAGCAGACTTTGACTGTGACATATTGTCAATCACGAAAAACGTAGTCAACAATTTGCAATGATTTCAAAGAAGATTCAATAAGAATGCGTTCTTCTGATGATGACTTCAATGTCATTGAGAAAGCAGCTGACTTGTCTATTAATCGAAAGATTGAATACTTTTCAAGATGATGATGAAGCTTATTTTCTGATTCAAAGCTTTGATCACAGTGTTCACAGACTTTAGTAGTTGTAGACTTGATTGTAAAAATCACAAAGTCTGCATTCACAGATTCATCTTTCTGATTGAAATTCGACTTCGATTCGATTTGAGATTGATTCTTCTCAAAAGTTTCTTCAGTGTATACATCAGAAGCATCTTGCAGATATGCTTGCTGAATAGCGATTTGATACTGATTTCATTCATTATCATGATAGACTTTCTGCTCTTCAGTATTGATTTTCATCTCTTTGTTCTTCTGATTCTCGATAGAGACTTGATAGACTTGTTAAGATCATGATTGAAATGATAATTTAAATAATAACTTGTCATGCTCTCTGTTAGAGATCTGTCTAGAGCGAGTCAGATAGAAGTGTCATTTAACTAGAAGATAAATGCTAAGAAAGAAAGATAGCTACAGAAAAGAAGCTGACTACATATGTGTATTTCTCAGTCGACGCTAGGCTCAATAGAAACTAGTCAAGATGACGGGGCTAGAATAGGTCTGACAAGACTAGAATCGTGACATTATCTCTTCTTCTTGACTATTCATGTTCACATGAATGTTGTTTCTTAGTGCGCTTTTCTTGAATATTTGATATGAAAGTCGTCAATCACCTCTTGAGCGTTCATAAATTCGTCGTCGTCAGCGTTATACCAGTTGAGATTGTTGTCATAGCTCTTTCATTTGACTCAATATTGAAGTCGTCTTCTATAGCGTCGAAAGTTCAGTATATCATTGATTTTTCATTCGTCTTCATCTTTTATCACTATTGACCTCGAAGATTCATTCTTTTGACCAGGCAGAGAGTCGTCGACGACAGAGCGAAGCAGGTCAGAATGAAATACATCATGAACATGCATAGACTCTGATAATTTCAGTTTATATGAAGAGTCGACGAAATCTAGATTGGTGAAAGAATCGAGCATTTTGTCATTCAGCTTCTTGAAAGATCTCGCTGTAATGATGTTTCTTTCATTCAGAAACATCTTTGATTTGATCTTGTAATTGATCTTCTTTCTATGCTTGTTAGTCTGATTCATCATTTGCTCTCGTGTTTTGATCAGAGCTTCGCGAGCGAAGATCAGTGTTCTATTCATGTGATTGAATATATCTTCGATTCGAGCGATCTGCAGGCGTTCGCGAGTGCTTTCATACTCGATGATGTCAGAGTCGAAGCTCATACGAGAGTGAAAGCTCTTGTTCATGAAGAAGAAGATCAAGAAGATGATTGAAGACAAGACGTTATTGTCGATAAACTCGATCATGAGTAGTCACTTGAATCAGTCGTTCTGCATGTATGAACAGAAGAAACGAAGATATCGCTCAACATTCTGATTGACTCATTCGCTTTGATCGTCGATCTGAAAGTGATAGGCGATGAACAATCGAAGAGAAATGCTCAGTCGTTTGCAAAGAAACTTTCAAAGAATGAAGATGAACTGAGAATCTCGATCAAATACAATGAAGCTTGATAGATCGTGAGTTCAATATACTCATTGAAGCAACATTTCAGCTGTCTTTTCGACTGTGATATCTTCATCATCAGTGATGCAAGAAATATAATGCCTTTCTTTCAACAATCTGCAGATGACAGTCAGAATAGCGTTGTAGTCGTACGAATCAGATAAATCAATAATGAAATTCATGACTATGTTCTGTCATCGCTGTTCAAATATCGATAAAGATTGAAGCAAGTCATTTGATTTATCTCTAGATGTCTTTGATTGTTGACAAACATAGCAGTTTCGAATATATTGATCTACTGTCTTCTGCATGAATGATCAATAGTAGTTTCGTTTGATGATCTTCATCGTTCTAAGAATATCGAAGTGATCTATTGAGGGTTGATCGTGCATCTCACGAATCAGATTCATTTGCAGAAGTTCATTGAACGAAACTCATAGCTGACTGTCTTTGTATAAGATTTCATTCTGAACTCGACAATTCTTCAGCTTGATGTCTTTGCATTGTGCTTCGTCTCTTTCTATTGCTTCGCGAAGTAGAGTACAATTCTCGTCGATTTCATTCACGTCAAGAACTTGTTTATAGATTGACTCGCTGACATTCTTCTCTAGATCAGCAATCTTCATTCGATTCAACGTCAGAATAGTGATTCGTTGATAGCAAACGCGTTCATCATCGAAATCTCTGAGCACGAAGTCAGCTCAACGAGTTAATGCATCGATCTTAATGTTCTGTTTATCAGATCGATACATTATCTTGAAGTTGAAATCAGTTAGCATCTGAACTCAGCGCATCTGACGTCTACTCAGCTCTTTATTCTTCATTAATGACGTCAGAGCTTGATGATCGATGAACATCTTGATTGATAGCTCAGTCAATTTCAGCTCAGATTGTCAATGCTCGAATGCTCGAATGATCGCTAGTAACTTCTTGTCATAAATCTCGTAATTGCACTCAGCGAGACTCAGATTCTTGCTGTAGTAGATCATCGAATGCAATGTTTCTTCGTCATCATACTGAGAAAGTATGTCATCGTTGACGTAGTCGAATGAGTCTGTTTCAAGAATAGTCTTTCTATTCTGATCAAAATGACGAAGAATAGATGCTTCAGTCATTCGTTTCTTCATATGATCAAAGATCGTTTGACAAGCGTGATTTCATTCAAATATCACCTCTTTTTGAGTGAGTTGAATCAAAGAACGAACAATCTTTGAAAAGTTCTTTATAAAACGTCGATAGAAGTTGCAGAAGTTGACGAAGAACTGCATCTGAGTGAGATTTGTAGAAGTAGATCATTCGACTACTGCTTGTACTTTTCTGAGATTCATCTTTAGTTCTTCGATGAATAGCAATAGTTTCAGAAAGAAGATCTTCTGAACATGAAACTCGCACTTGTTTATATTCATCTGAAGATCAGTCTCTTGTAGTCTATGTAGAACTAATCGTACGTGTCGCTTATGTTTCTTCAGTGTTTTGCTGTAGATGATAATGTCATCTAGATAGATCTGACAAAACTGATGAAGATAGTCAAATAGCACGTCGTTCATATAGTGTTGATAGAAAGTCGAGTCGTTGATTAATTCAAAAGACATCACGTGATATTTGTAGAAAT